>Ga0193722_1000031_pt1 | contig 34787 bp, 34 predicted proteins | sample H2m1metaG_FD_143044 | JGI IMG/M metagenome (GOLD analysis project Ga0193722, IMG submission 143044) | Soil microbial communities from a riparian zone of the East river system, Colorado, United States - H2m1 | ecosystem: Environmental > Terrestrial > Soil > Riparian zone | place: USA: East River...
TCTGCCGGAAATCGTGCTTTACGATCACGTCGGGTTCAAAGGCGCATACGCCCGCACCAACTTGAGTTTCAATTACGTCGGCGATTTTTGGAACGACCGCATCAGTTGTCTCATCGTGGTGAGCGGCGTGTGGCGATTTTATCGCGACGACTACTACAAGGGGCCTTACTGGGATCTCGGTCCAGGTTACTACGAAAGCTTTTTCGCCGAAAAAGGCCCAGACGACGTCGTCAGCTCCTTTCAGTGCATCGCGCTGACGTAGCGCGGCGACCGGTTAGGCCGAATTATCCGCCCAATTCTCGTTAGCTTCTATGCCGCGTTAGAAGCGTGCTAACTAGACGCTGAACCGCGCTGAAGAACTTCTGCGGCGCAACCCCAGGAAAGCGTGAAGCCGGCCCCACCGTGGCCGTAGTTGTGAACGACGGTTCGGCCGTCGTGTAAGCGAGCGCGCTCGATGCGAACCCCTGATTTGCGGAACGGGCGCAGCCCGACGCGCTCCGTTAGAACATTCGGTTTCTCGATTTTTAATGTGCGGCTACACTCAGCGACGATTCGCGCGGTTGTTACGGAATCAACGGCAAGATCGTCGCTGAGATCGTTTGTCCCTCCGAAAACGCAATCGTTCCGACGCGGGATTGCGTACATAAATGGGGCGTCATCACAAACGACGGCGTATGAAAGATCTTTGATCCTCGGCACAATCGCGATCTGCCCGCGGTGTGGCTCAAGATCGCGATCATGGACGAGTTCGCGAGCGCCAATTCCGGAACAATTAATCACAAGATCGGATTGTGGATCTACCTCTTCAAGATTTTCGAGGCGCACGTTTTTGGTGATTTGACCATCGGCTTTCAAAAATCGGTTTGCCAGATAGTCGAGGTAAATGGGCGTGTCCATCAGCGGAACATCCAGCGAGAATCCGCTCTGAAAATCTTGTAGCCGCCTCGCTGTGTCGAGGCGCTTCCCATGCGATCCACCTGCACCGCGACACAGCGCCGTGGCGCCAGCAGAAAGTCTGCGCACCCCGAGCGGAACCGCCCAATCAGGAATCTGAATTTCTTCCATGCGCGACAACTGGTGCAGCTCGATCATGGAAACGCCGTTTTCGACATTACGAGCGAGTTCGATAAGCGTCTGGTAGGTCTCGAGCGCCCAGAAGATGGCTTTGTCCGCCGGCTCCACATCATAAGGGAACCAGAGCGCCCCAGCGACTGCTGAGGTTGTTTGCTGCCCGATGTCTCTGGCGAAGATCGTTGTGTGGTGCCCACGCTCGGCGAAAACGACACCGCAGGTGAGACCGGAAACGCCGGCACCCACGATTGCCACTCGATGCTTCATTCGAATCATCTACGTGCAATGGACCGCACCGTCATATAAAATGGCGGGCGATGGGCTCTTTAAACCGAGATGGACTGACCGAGAAGGTGCTCGCGGGCGAACGAATTTCGACAGACGAGGCGCTCGAATTATATCGGCTGCCGCTGGAAGAGGTGGGAGCGCTGGCCAACGCGAGGCGCGATCTGGCCAAGAGCAAAAGCTATGATGGACGCGGCTGTGAGATCGTAACCTACATCATCGATCGTAACATCAACTACACGAACGTTTGCAACATTTATTGCAAGTTCTGCGCGTTTTATCGGACGGAGAAGGATGAGGACCATTATGTCCTTTCGTTCGAGCAGATCGATCAGAAACTCGACGAACTTTCCTCCGTTGGCGGGGTTCAAATTCTAATGCAAGGCGGGCATCATCCGAAATTGCAGTTCGAATGGTATATCGATCTGCTGCGTCACATCCGGGAAAAATATCCGCACATTAATATTCACGGATTCAGTCCGCCGGAATTTCAGCATTTCGCAGAGATCTTCCGAATGCCGTTGCACGAAGTGATTTCGGAATTTAAGAAGGCTGGACTTGGATCGATTCCTGGCGGCGGCGGCGAAATTCTCGTCGATCGGGTGCGGAGGAAAATTTCTCCATTGAAAATTAACAGCGATCAATGGTTGGAGGTCATGCAAGCGGCGCACGAGCTCGGATTGAAATCGAGCGCGACGATGATGTTTGGACACGTAGAAACCATCGAAGACCGGGTCGAACATTTACGTCGCATTCGCGATCAGCAGGATCGCAGCGGTGGATTTACGGCGTTCATTTGCTGGACGTTTCAGCCGCAGCATACGGTCTTGAAGACCCAATACCCGACCGGGGTGGCTGAATATTTGCGAACGCAGTCACTCGCCCGCATTTTTTTGGATAACATTGACAATATACAAAGCTCCTGGGTAACGCAGGGTCCGGAGATCGGCCAGATCGCGCTTAGGTTTGGTGCGAACGATTTCGGATCGGTGATGATGGAGGAGAATGTTGTCAGCAGCGCCGGAACAACGTTTCGGTTAGATGCCAAGCAAATTGAATCCCTCATTCGCGACGCCGGCTACGAACCGCGCCGTCGAAATAATTGGTATGAACTTTTGAATTGAAAGAGCCTACCCCCGTGGGGCAAACTGACCGCCACTGTGACAAATCTCGCCTTGACGAGTGACGCGTTCTTTCCGATATAGCCGCCTGTCCTGCGTGGGCTCGCTTACGCGGGGCCGCGCTTCTTAACCTATGAGATATTTTTCTGGATGGATGCGCCCCCCGCCTTTTGCAATTTGGGCCGTTTCGATTTGCGCATTACTTGGCGCCTCAGTCGTGCGGGCGCAGGCACCGCAGGCGGCGCCGCAGGGACCTCCAGTCGTCCGCTCGATTGACGTGGAATACACAGGCCCCGGCACTGTCAGCAAGGAACGAATTCTCGCACAAATGCGCACCAGAGTGGGCCAGCCGTATTCCAACGAGGTGGTCGAGCAGGATATCGCGGCTCTCTACAAGACCGGCTCGATTCAAAATGTTCGCATTTTTGCTCAGCCGCAAGGCGATGGATTAAGGGTGATCGTTGCTGTGCAAACGCGTTCGATCCTGCGCGAGATCGTAATCGACGGTGCCGAACGCGTGAAAGCACAAAGACTGCGCAAAGAAATCAAATTAAGACTGAACCAACCGGTCAACGAACAGCAACTGGAAGAAGCCCGTCAGAAAATCATCGAAGTCTATCAAGGGCGCGGCTTTACTGACGTCAGCGTCCAATTTCGAGTGGACCCAATTGACGAGAAACGCGGGACAGCTCGGGTCGTTTACACTGTCACTGAAGGGGTCAAAGGTGCAGTGAGCCGGATTAATTTCGAAGGGAACACGCATTTTAAGGAAAGCGTGCTGCGCAAGCAGATGAAGACGCGCGGGAAGACCCTCATTTCCTTCCTGGATAAATCCGGCCGCTTCGATGATGTCCAGTTGCAACAGGATCTCGACAAGATCCGCGAATTTTACCAGGACCACGGCTACATAGACGTCGAGGTAAAAGACGTGCGCAGGGAGCGCAGGGAGAAGGGTCCCATGATTCTCACCATTGTGATCGTTGAAGGCCAGCAGTATCACGTGCGCAAGCTGCTCGTTACAGGTTACGAGAATACGACGGAGCAAAAGATCCGTGCGTTGCTAAAAATGAAGGAAGGCAGTGTCTATTCGCCCAAGCAATTGCGCGATGATGCCAAGGCGGTGGCCGATGCTTACGGCAGTGGCGGCTACGTCGATCTCGTCGTGCAGCCCGAGGGCACGCCGGCCGGTCCTGCTTTGATCGATGTACACTATAATATAGAGGAAGGCGTTCGCTCCTTCGTAAATCGGGTCAACATCGAGGGGAACACTCGCACCAAGGACAAAGTCATCCGGCGCGAAGTACTCGTTGCGCCCGGCGACGTTTTTAACACCGTGCGCGTCGACATCACCAAGAAACGTCTCGACAACCTGGGGTATTTTGCAAAAGTCGAGACTTATCCGGAAGACACCGACATTCCAGGGCGCAAGGATCTCACAATCCTGGTGCAGGAAAAACGGACCGGTTCCCTGACCTTCGGCGGTGGGTACAGCACAGTCGATCAGTTGGTTGGATTCGCGGAACTGACCCAGGGCAATTTCGATCTGTTCAACTGGCCTTCATTTACCGGTGGAGGCCAAAAATTCAGGCTACGCATCCAGTACGGCACGCAACGCAAGGATTTTATTCTTTCGCTGACTGAACCGTACTTCCTCGATCGGCGATTGTCCTTGAATGGCCAGGTCTTCTTTACGGAGGCAAACTATTTGAGCTCTGAGTATGACCAGCGCAACTACGGGTTTGCCACGGAACTGCGCAAGCCGATCAATACCTATACATACGCGACGTTGGGGTACCAACTGCAGGACGTCGATATCTTTGATGTCGCCATTAGCGCATCAGACTTCATCAAATCACAGGAGGGTTCGACTACCGAGAGCAAGATTTTCAGCAGCGTCGTGTACGACTCGCGCGATAATCCACTGCTCTCGCGGCGGGGACAACGCTTCACTTTTTCGCCTTATATCGCGGGTGGCTTTCTTGGAGGCAACACTCAGATCTACGGATTGGACTTCGAAGGATCGCAATATATTCACCTTCCCTGGGACACCATCCTGGTGATTAACGGCGAAGTCGCCACGGTGAGCCAGTGGGGAAACGGGAATGACGTACCAATCTTCGAGCGGCTCTATCTGGGGGGCTCTAATAACCTGCGCGGATTTCCATATCGCGAAGTTGGTCCGCAAGATGAGAATGGCGAACCAGTCGGTGGAAAAACAATGTGGCGCACGACGATTGAATGGACTTTCCCGATCATTGAAAAAGCGCGTGGAGCAATTTTTTACGATACCGGCTTTGTTAACAGCGAAGAGTGGTCTTTCGGTTTCAACCATATGGCCTCGGATGTTGGTATCGGGCTTCGCCTTGACCTGCCGATCGGCCCGTTGCGCCTCGATTATGGGTGGCCACTACAGCGGGATGGATATAACGGTGGCGGTCGTTTCAACTTCAACGTGGGCTATCAATTTTGAACGAATATATGTGGTTGCAGTCTAACGCGATTCCTAGCACTGTATCCTCCATTTTATGAAAAAGTCTCTGTCCACAATGCTTGCATTAGCGCTGGTCTTTCCGATTGCGGCTCTTGCACAAGGCACAATGAAAATCGGAACGGTTGATATGCAGCGCGCTTTCAAGGAATACAACAAGACCAAGGAAGCCGAAGTAAAAATCAATGATGCCAAAAATTCCGCCAAGAAAGAATACGATGATCGAGCGGAGTCCTACAAAAAGGCGCTGGATGAAATCAACAATCTGAACAAGCAGCTGGAGTCGCCGGCGCTGAGCGCGGATAAGAAGACCCAAACGGCAAAGGAACGGGATGACAAAATTGCCAACATCAAAAACATGGAGCGAGAGATCAGCGATTTCCGTCAAACTCGCGAACGGCAATTACAGGAACAGTTGATGCGCGTGCGAGAAGGAATCGTAAAGGAAATCACCGATGTCGTGATGGAGAAGGTCAAAGCGAATCATTTCGACCTGGTGCTCGATAAGTCGGGCATGAGCATCAATGGTGTCCCATTCCTGCTGTATGCGCCGGATAATGTCGATTTTACCAATGACATCATCGCCGTGCTCAACAAGCCAGGACGCGCTCCGAGCTCAACTGCGAAAGCGAATCCAGCCGCCACTCCGGCAAAAGCCGCGAAGCCTTAACATTTAGATTCGACAATTCGGAAATACACGCGAGCTAAACTCGCGTGTATTTTTTTCGTACGAATGAAAAGCAGCGACCCATGTGAGAGAGAAAGGATTGCTCGGCGGTTGCGGCCTGCGCAAAGATGGCTTTTTATCGGACCCCGAATCCTGCCTGCGATCTTTGCTTTTCTCGCGTTCGGCTCCAGCTCGGTCGCCGAGAATTGGGAGGCGACACTGAGCAAGGAGCCGATCGGAAATTTTCCGGAACTGCGCCCCTTGCGCGCGTCCTATCGCTTCGGGTGGTCTGGTCTCACGGCTGCTACCGGGGATGTTCATTTCACAAGGCCATCTGAAACCAAGTTTCAACTCGACGGAACGGGCCGAACCATTGGCTTTGTTCGGGCGTTGTGGAAATTGGATGTAAGCTATCAGGCGATCGCCAGTGCCGAGACACTGCGGCCAATCGAAACCCAGCAAATCGAGAATTATCGATCAAAGAAAATTGTCACCCATCTCACGTTCACAAATAACGGGGTGAGTCGCACGAGAACGGAGGGTAAAGGCGTAGCGGAAGCGAAGACTCGCCAGTATAATTTTCCCAACCTATTCGATTTATTTTCGGCCCTGCTTTATTTGCGCAGTCAACCGCTCAAGGAGCGCGCCGTTTACCGTGTCGTAGCCTATCCCGCAACGAACGCTTACCTTGCTACAGTCACCGTAATTGGCCGGGAAAAAATCTCAGTGCACGCTGGGAATTACAACGCGATCAAACTCGATTTGCGGCTCATGCGGATTGGCAAGCAGCGCCAATTAGAGCCGCACCGGAAGTTTCGTCACGCCAACATCTGGGTGTCGGATGATGCCGAACGACTGCTGCTTCGCATTGAAGCGCAGGTGTTCGTCGGCACAGTCTTTGCCGAACTGCAATCGGTCAGCTTCGACAATCCTAAATAGCAGATACGCCGGCGTCCCGGCGCCGGCCACAAGGTTGCGCGACGTTACTCAGGAACCCATTCACCGCGAGCCGGAGGGCCGGGCAGAGGGCGCCAGCGTCTGCGCGCGGGATCGTAAAATGGTTGGCGCGGCTGCGGTAGCAAGCGAAGTGTGGCGAGCGTTTGCAGGTCAAGCTGGCCTGTTACCGGGAGCTTGGTGCGTGCCTGATACGCTCGCAGGGAAAACTCCATTGCCGGTCCATAGACGCCGTTGACTTCCTGGTGATAAAAGCCCCGTCGCGCCAGTGCGATTTGGGCAGAAACTATCACATTACGTTGTACTTCGGGCGGCGCTGCTTCAAAAGGCGTTCGCGCAAGCACTCCCGTGCCCGAAGTAGACGGGGCGGCCGGCTGGGAGGGAAACACTGGTTGACCTTGCGGCGCATTCGTAAAAGGCTGAATGGGTACCGGCGTCGCATTTGCTCCTTCGATGGGGGATTGCTCACCTGATTTCGGCGCGGCCGGACCGGGCGAAGCAGACTTTGCCGGTAATTGCGCGGACGCAGAAGAGTTCATTCTGAGTGATTGAAGCGTTTCGTTGTTGAGCTCGCCGTTCACCTGCAGTCCATTGCGAATTTGATAGCGGCGAATGGCAGCGGTTAAATCCGCATTTTTCTCACCTGTGACCTCACCGTAATAAAAGCCCTCATTCTTCAAAGCTTGCTGCACGCTTTCAATCACTTGATCCCCTCGCGCCAGCACAAGTGACCCGATGAAGATCAGCGCAGTCATCTTGGCCTTCATTCTGATGTTATTTTGACGCCCTCGCTTTTTTCCTTATTCAGCGCTTTCCGGATCTGTCACCGCCAATGTTGGCTTACGGTGACTCATCGCGTCGCGATATTGCAAAACGCCGTCAGCAACGGCTGCGGCGATCTGGCCGCGATAATCGTCGCTCGCGAGTTTGAAAATGTCCTCTTTGTTGGTGAGAAATCCTCCTTCGATTAAGACGGCAGGAGAAGTCACGTTTGCGATCACAAAAAATTGTCCGGGTTGTGTGCCTCGATTGATGGCCCGCGTACGGGCTACCAGCGCTTCCTGAATGAATCCTGCGAGTCGTTGACTTTCAGGATTCGGCGAATTGGAAAGCGGTCGCCACACAAAAGGTAGCCACGAAGCCAGAGAGGAACTCGAAGTGATTTGATGCGAGGCGTAGTAGGTCTCTACTCCACTGGCCACTGGCTTGTTATCCTCGTTGAAGTGAATGCTGACGAAAATGCAATTTCTGATTCGATTCGCGAACGCTGCGCGATCTGCCAGAGAGACGTAAGTATCTCCCAGGCGGGTCATCAATGTCGCGATTCCTTCCGAGTCGAGCAACCGATCGATCCGTCGCGCCACGTCCAGAGTGAGATCTTTTTCAAGCAATCCTCCGCACATGGCACCCGAATCCTGCCCGCCATGGCCGGGATCAAGAATGACTACTGCGAACGGACCGGATGCAGCTGAAGGCGCTGCTGACCTCGGCTCTGTGGCCGCCGACTTAACTCTTTTCGTCTGGTGTAACTGCATCCAGACGAAAGACGCGATCATCAGCAACAAACCCGAGAGGGCCAGAATATTCCGAAGCGTTTTCACTTGTGACCTCCGGGCGGTGATTTTGCCTCATATATCAATCGCGAGGCAAGAGGCGTAATTCCTTGTCTGACAACGAACGATAACGGATTGCCTTGCCAGCATCGCGCTCAAGTAATGCAGCTTCGATTCCAGCAATGGCGAGCTGTTCCTCTCGATGTTTCCTAACGGCAGTGCGTTCTGGTTGTTCTTTTGTATCACTGGTTTGTAGAGTCATATGCCCGATGCTCCATGCGTCGAGCGCGGAGTTGAACGTCGTTTCAAGATCGGCATCCGGCGCGTGCTGAGTTGCCAGAAATGCTTCCATTAGTTCTCTGGATTGCTGTGTCCCGCTGAGTGCGGCGAAGTCCTGCCGCGCTTGCGCGTAGGTCGCGCCGTTGGTCGCGATTTCTCCATCGTATTCTACTCGAACAAACAGATCCTCCTCGGGTCGTTCTCCGATCTCCGCGAAGAGCATACGTGCCAGATACGGCGGTCCGTAAACCTGTTCAAACGCGGCCTTCATTACCGGACTGAGCGAGTAATGTACGAGCCGTCGCAATGAAACATCTGTCGCAGACCGGGTGAAACCTTCCGTGCTGGCTGATTCGATAGCGACCATTCGCAACCGCTCGATGTCTCCGGGGTGGCCTATCGCACCCATGGCAATTCGGTCATAGATCTCGAAAATCTTCTGACGCGTCTGACTCATGGTCAGAAACAAAATGCCATCTCGATAACCGAGCGCCGCGATCGGACTGCCGGGAGCAAGCTGCGCTTCGATGTACTCGCGCCGGTTGGCAATCGCCTCGACCCAACGATACGGTTCTTCGATCATGCGACCGTTTCCTTGAACACCGCGGCAATTTTGCTTTCCGGCAAAGTCACGATGCCTTCGCGCGATACGATCTTGATCAGCGGATAAACTTTCCCGCCGCGATCTACGCCGCCTGTCGATGTGTCCGATTCCGCAGCGGTATCCAATGCACGCAACGCAATCGATACCGCTTCGTCTTCGCCCAATTCCTTCAATGGTTTCGTGCCCCAATTGTTTTCGTAATAAAGAATGCCGCGCACGGCCGGCGATCCCGAGCCGGTTGCCGCGTAATCGGTCACTTCAAATTGCGCCCCCATCGCATCGTAAAAATAAAGGCGGGCCTCGGGCTTCGGATGAAAATCGTAGGTTGCAAAAATCGGCACCACGACCCCAACGCCCTGCATGACAAAGCCGAAATTGTCACGCAGCAGCTTGGATAGAGCGCGTACTTTGCCGTCGACGCTCATCTCCTGCAGCTGCGTTCGCCGAAAATATTGGAACGAGTGTTCGAGTACACGCGCCATTTCCCACGCTGTCGCCGGCACACCGGCAATGGCCATAATCGAGTGCCGGTCGATTTCCAAAACCTTGTCCGCGCGATCGTACACGACCGTGTTGCCAGCAGTTGCGCGGCGGTCGCCTGCCACCAGTACGCCGCCTGAAAATTTGAAAGCGAGAATTGTGGTTGCCTCCGTTGGTTGCCACGTTTTCTGAGGCGTTCCCGCTTGTGGCAGGGGATTCGCAGCGGCCGGAGCTAGCAACCCTTTGCCACGCAGCAGCGCAGGAAAATCACCGGCTGCGCCAGAGAAATTCTGGTCAAACGCCACCGGTGAGCGCTCCATTATTGGCCGGTGCGCTGGCGATAGCGCTTGGATTGATTGGGATCCACCTTGCGCATTTTTTTTAAAAGATCCTTAGTGTCCGGCCGCGAAACGTCCGGTGAACGTGGACCTCCGCCATCGCCTTGTTTGGGACCCCACGGAGCCGGTTCCGCCGGTTTCTGAATGCGCTCAGGCATAAAAAAATCTAAGAGCAAATATTGGAAAGGCAAGCTGTACGCTTTCCGTCGTTAAAAAGTTGAACTGTGGAACTGTTAAAAAGGTTAAAGCTGCACTCCGTTTAAAGGTTGTAGCAAATCACGAATCGCACTTCCGCTTTGATGACGCTTGCCAGACAAATCTGCTGATGGCAAAGTTTTGCGCCGATGAAGCTCGGATTGATTTTTTGCACGACATTCCTTTTCGGGTTGATTTGCGTTGCTTCTGCTCAAACGCCCGCGCCGAAGTCTCGCAAATCAGATGATAATGCTCAACTTGAAGCGCTGGCGAAAAAGATAGACGAACAGAACGCCAAGATTGACGCGCTTTCTCAGGAGATCCTCAAGCTGGAACAGCAAATCGCACACATGCGTCCGGGCGTAATGATCGGAGAAAGTACGCCTTCGACAACTACGCCTACCGCTGAAGCCGGGGCTCCGTTGCATCCGCCCAGCGGGAACACGCATATCGTCGCACGTGGCGAGACACTCACTTCCATCTCGAAAATGTACAAAGTGACTGTGGACGAACTGCAAAACGCCAATCATATCGAAGATGGCCGTAAGCTGCAGGCTGGACAGACGATCATTATCCCGGCTGCGTCGTCGCCGGCACCTTCCAGTTCGCCATCGCCAACAGAGTGATACCAGGCTCGTGAATCAAAGTTGGTTTCTGCGCAAGCACGAAGATGGAAGCACCTTTGGTCCGGTGCGTTTTGATCAAATCGCGCGCTGGGCGGCGGCGGCGCAGATCGCACCACACGATACGCTTTCTAACGATCGGCAGACCTGGGTGAAAGCGCCGATGCTGGCTCAGCTCGGTATGGACTGGTTGGTGGAGCTCACCAGCGAGCATTTTTACGGACCGACAACCCTCGGCGCTCTTCAGGAATTTATTCGGCTTGGCGAAATCGACGGCGAAACTCTCGTTATCAACACCCGCAACGGCGCGCGTTGCAAGATTCAGGAAATGCCGCAGTTGTGGGAAACGGGGCAAGCAGAGGCCGGAGTTGCCCAGACTGAAATTCAACTCGGCGATCCCGTTGGACCAGCCGTGGCGCGAATGTCGTTTCGCTTTCAGGAACAGATTCGTGATCTCGAACAAAACTTGGAAGAAGAGCGCCGCGCTCTGATGGAGGCCGAGCAACGTTACACTGAGCTGAAACAAAAATATGACGCAGCCATTCAGCGTGTCGGAACTTAGACTTATGATCTGTTGCCCGACGAATGTCGCCGCGGCGACTGAGGCGGACGTGCCAATGAGCTGCACTTCCGCTAAATAAACATCACGCAGAAGAGTCTCGTGGTCGTCAACACGGGAATCCGTCTGTCAGCAGACGGGCAGTTCTTCCTCTGTCTCGGATGTCTGTGAAGCGAGAATTTCTGCCGGCGGTTCCCTTTGCCGCAGTGGGGAGCTTTCGAGCAGACTTTGCTGGCATAGCCGCGTATATTTTCCACCGAGTGATAGCAGCTTGTCGTGCGTGCCGCGCTCAATGATCCGGCCATGATCGAGTACCAGGATTTGGTCCGCACGCACGATCGTCGAAAGCCGGTGCGCGATGACAATCGATGTGCGGTTCGCCATCAGGCGCTCAAGCGCTTCCTGGATCAGGCGCTCCGTCGCGGTGTCCACGCTCGCAGTCGCTTCATCGAGAATCAAAATCGGCGGATCTTTCAACAGCGCGCGAGCGATGGAGAGTCGTTGCTTTTCGCCGACGCTTAATTTCACTCCACGCTCGCCCACGACGCTTTCCAAACCGCCTGGTAAACGTTGGATAAATTGCTGCGCGTTCGCCGCAATTACCGCGCGCCATAATTCCGCCTCAGTCGCTTGCGGTTTTCCCATGAGAAGGTTCTCGCGAATCGATCCGTTGAACAGGAAACTTTCCTGCGTCACCACACCGATCGCCTCGCGCAACGCACGCAAGTCATATTCAAGAATCGATTTTCGATCGATGTAGATTTGTCCGCTTGTGAATTCATAGAAACGCACGAGCAGGTTCACCACCGTCGATTTCCCGGCCCCGGTTGCGCCTACCAGCGCGACGGTCGCACCTGGCGGTGCGTGAAACGAAATATTCCTCAGTGCGGGCAATCCCTCCACGTAGCTAAAGCTCACGTCCTGATAGCGAATATCTCCGAGAACTCGCGTGGAGCCGCGGTCAGCGCCAGCTGCTACAAATCCCGGCTCCACCGGTTCGTCGAGAATTTCAAATACACGCTCGCCCGCCGCGCGTCCGGCTTGCACAAGTTGATTGAGCTGATGCAATCGACTCAAGGGATCGTAGAGAAACGCGGTTAGAATTAAAAACGCGACCAAATCGCCGATCTGCATCGAACCCGTAAGCACCGCGTGACTGCCAAACCCGAGCACCAGCAGCGCGCCAACCGATTCAAACAGCGACATCGACGGGCTGTAAATAGCCCATACCCGCATCACTACCAGTGTGGCGCGTCGCAATTGGTCGCTTACCCAGTTAAACCGCCCGTGCTCTTCGTTCTCGCGTACGAAACTTTTGATCTGCCGGACGCCTGCCAGATTATCATGCAGTAGCGCGTTCATGTCTGACGAGGCCCGGCGCTGCAAACGATACCGCCGATGCGCAGTCAGCGTATAGGCGAGCGTGCCGGCGATAAGCAACGGGAATGGGACGAGCGCAAGCAACGCCAGCTTCGCATTCAGATAAAACATCATTCCCACAACGATGAACACCTGCAGTATTGCGACGACACCCTGCTCGATTCCGTCGATCAGCACACGCTCGACCGAGTTGACGTCCTCAATCACGCGCGTCATCAGGTCGCCGGTAGCGCGATTGTCGAACCACCGCAGTGGCAATAGTTGGATGTGCGAGTACAAATCGCTGCGCAAATCGAAGATCACTTTTTGTTCAAATGTGTTGTTCAGGATGATGCGCAGCGCATTGAACCCGTGCTGGAAAACAAATGCGATCCCTGCAAGCGCGAGTAACGGCAGCAATTTGTCCGGTTGATTCGCGCGTACGACGTCGTTAATAATCCATTTCGCGGTCGCGGGGAAAACAATCACCATCAGCGTGCTCAGGATCGCGCAGGTCAACGTGCCGGCGGCCATCCACGGATATCGCTTCAAATAAGCAAAAACGCGCCAGACAGTCTTCATTGCGCATTCAACCTCAATGCGCGCGTCACCACGTCAAGACAAACGCGCCCTGCGCGCAGGTAGTCCCGCCCGTCCGCGATACCATTACGCCATCAACTCGAACGAATTTTTTGAATCGATATTTGCGAGACTGAAAGAATGCTTCGTGCCAGTAAGCTGGAGGCGGCAACTGTTCAAAGAGCGGCTACGTCGTGGTCGGTAATAAGCGGTCGTTTAGTGTCGACGTAGCAAAAACCTATTGTTAGTCTTTGAAGAAGGGTGAACGCCCAAAGCACGTCAGCAGCGGACACCGAACCGGATCTCCCGCTGGAGATCGCATACTTGTTACTAATCGACGTTGTCGGTTACTCGAAATTGTTAGTCAATGAGCAGGTCGAGCTGCTGGAGGAACTGAACCGCATCGTACGGAGCAGCGAATGTTTTCGCGCTGCGGAGGCAAGCGGCAAGCTCATCCGAGTGCCGACGGGCGATGGGATGGCCCTTCTTTTCTTTCACAGCCCGGAGGAGCCGGTGCGATGCGCCCTCGAGATCAGTAGAGCTTTAAAGGGTCACTCACAGATGCAGGTACGCATGGGAGTTCACAGTGGTCCAGTCAACCCGGTGAAGGATGTTAACGACCAAACCAATATTGCTGGATCGGGGATCAATGTGGGGCAGCGGGTACTAGATTGCGGCGATGCGGGGCACATCCTTGTGTCGGGCCACGTCGCAGAGGATTTGTCTCAATACCGGCACTGGCAGCCGTATCTACGCAATCTGGGCGAGTGCGAAGTAAAGCACGGACTACGCCTGAACTTGTTTAACTTGTGTAAAGATGATCTCGGCAATCCCCAGGTTCCCGAGAAACTCAAGCGACGAAGATGGAAACTGGGAGCCGCGGCGATTCGCCCAATCATGCCGCGTCGATGGCCAAAGATTGTACTGACAGTAGCTTTGATCATATCGGCTGTTGCGTTAGCGGTCAGTATCTCAATTTTTCTGCGTAGAACAGCGCCAACCGTTGCTAAGCCACACCGCGAACAGGGGCCCATTTCTGTTCCCGAGAAAAGCATAGCTGTGCTTCCGTTTGAAAACCGAAGCGAGGAGAAAGCCAACGCCTACTTTGCCGATGGTATTCAAGACGAGATTCTGGCGCGCTTATCGAAGATCGCCGATTTGAAGGTGATCTCACGCACATCGACGCAGCATTACAAGAGCGTTCCAGAAAATCTGCGCGAAATCGCGAAGGACCTTGGAGTAGCGAACATTCTCGAGGGTAGCGTGCAAAAGGCGGCCGATCAGGTGCGGGTCAATGTGCAGTTGATTAACGCGCAAACTGATTCTCACCTCTGGGCGGAGATCTATGATCGAAAACTGACCGATATCTTTGGAGTTGAGAGCGAGATCGCAAAAGCCATCGCGGACCAATTGCGAGCACAGCTCACCGGCCAGGAGGAGAAAGTCATCACCGCCAAACCGACAAATGACCCTGAGGCTTACGATGCTTACCTGCGTGGTCTGGCTTATACTTTGAAGACCACAGTCACACCGACCAACTACCTTGCCGCACAGAAATATCTCAAGGAAGCGGTGCGATTGGATCCGAAGTTTGCGCTTGCCTGGGCTTTGCTCTCTTACACGAATTCGGTCGGCTACAGCACGGCCACTCTTCAACCTACGGTCGCCCTTCGCGAAGAGGCAAGAGAAACGGTCGAAACCGCCCTATCTCTTCAGCCTAATCTCGGCGAAGCGCTGATGGCCAAAGGCTATTATTACTATGCCTGTCTAAAGGATTACGATACTGCAGCGAGTTACTTGGAGCAGGCCCGTCAGCTCCTGCCGAATGACAGCCGCATTTCAGAATCTCTCGCCTACGTCACACGGAGGCGCGGTCAATGGGACCGCAGCGAATCGTACTTCAACGAGGCTGAGCGGCTTGACCCGCGCAACGTTAGCCTCCTTACGCAGCACGCGCTTTCCTACGTCTCGCTTCGTCGCTTTCCCGAAGCGTTGCGAAAGCTTGATCAGGTTCTGAATATCACACCAGACGATTTTGGTATTCTCGCAGTAAAGGCGACTATCGCACAGGCGGAGGGTGATCTGCCGCGAGCTGCCGCGTTCCTTGCGTCGGCACCTTCAAACCCTGACGACTCCAGCACTTTGGGAACACGAATTTACCAGGCAATCCTGGAGCGAAACCCTGCGCAAATCATCCCGCGGGTAAAGGAAGAACTAGCCAAGGCCTACCCAGCGTTAGATTTTCATACTGGCGAACTGCGCCTCTGGTTAGGCTGGGCACAGGAGTTTGCCGGCGACCATGCTGACGCTCAGGAAAGCTGGCGACAGTCCCGCAGCGAACTGGATTCTTTTCTTAAAGAACAGCCGGAAAATTGGAACCTGATTGAAGATCTAGCACTGATCGACGCAGGCCTTGGTGACAAAACGGCAGCGCTGGCTTTGTTGCAACGAGCCACAGCTGCGGTACCGATTGAAAAGGACGCGTTGGACGGGCCGGTGCCTATCGAGATTCTCGCGCGAGTGGCGGCGCAAGTGGGCGAACCCGACCGCGCCATCTCCGCTTTACACAAACTACTCTCGATTCCCTCCCCAAGCCTGCCACCACTGACTCCTGCACTGCTTCGGCTCGATCCCATGTTCGACCCGTTACGGAACGATCCGCGCTTCCAAAAACTCTGCGAGCAAACGAGCCCACGATCACAGTAATCAGAGGTTTGCGAAAAGTTCGGGACAGGAATCTCCAGCGACGTGACATGAATTGCCCGGCTGCCTTCTCGAGACGAGTTTGGCTCTCTTATTCGTGTTTATTTGTGTCCATTCGTGATAAAAATTCACCGGTGCCCAACGAACCAAACCCGTTTTCCGATCGGATTCATATCGAGCAGTTGGAGATTTCTACGCGGATTGGCGTTCCAGAAAAAGAACGTTGCACTCCACAGCGATTAACTGTCAGCATTTCTTTCTGGTCGTATCACGACCACCGGGACATGGCCGATAACATCGACAATGCAGTCAATTACTCGATTGTTGCTGAAGAAACGAAGAATTTTGTGCGAGATCAAACGACAAATCTGATCGAGACGCTGGCCGATCGGCTGGCGACGCACTTGCTGAAAACTTTCCGCATTAAAATGGTCACAGTAGAACTGCGCAAATTTCCGTTGGAAGACGCCAAGCACGTCTCTGTAACTGTAACGCGAGCTGCGTCGGTCGGTTGACGATGCGAAAAGGAAGATTCGATAAACCCGACAATTGCCGCTGAGGACACCGGCCACTACACTTCTGTCGTGATACAAGACAGCTGGGAAACCGTGTCGAGCGAGCCGCATTTCGCCAATGCGCATCTTCAAGTTGTGACCGACCATGTGCGAACGCCCTCGCGTTCGGTCCCACGGACTTGGACCATTGTCCACCGGAAAGCAGCCGTGATCATTGCGCCGATGACGCGGGACGGCCGAATCGTTCTCATTCGCCAGGAACGCATCCCTATTCGCGCAGCAATTTGGGAAATGCCGTCGGGTCAGATTGACGGCCCCGCTCAGGAAACCGCCGAGCAAGTCGCTCGGCGCGAGCTTCGCGAAGAAGCCGGTTACGAGCTTGCCAAGGATGGCCAACTTATCACGCTGGGTTATTACTTTACATCCCCGGGCTTTACCGACGAACGCGGGCATTTTTTTTTGGCGCGCCCAGTGGAGTCGTGCTCGAACTATATGCGCGACGAATCGGAATCGATTTTGGATTGCCGCGCCTTCACTGTTCGGGAAATTCGCCGAATGATCACCGAGAACGAGATTTGTGATGCCAACACGCTCAGCTTGTGGGCGCGACTGTCTGCGCGCGACCTCCTTCCAGTTAAAGAGCGCTGACCGTTTGTAAATTGATTATTGGCGGTTGCTTCGGATTTCGCTATTCGGATTTTTGATCTGATGATCCTACGAGACATTTTCAAATTTCGCGAAGTGCCGGAGACCGAAACGTCCAAGCCGTTTCTGGAGCACTTGGAAGACTTGCGGTGGACGATTGTGAAGATCGCAATGACGCTCGCTGCGGCGATGATTATTTGCTTCACATTTCGCTCGACTCTGGTGCGGATATTGCAGGCGCCGCTGCGCGATGTCGGATCGCAAATCGGAACGCTCAAAGCCCTCGGCATCACAGATTCGATCGTGATTTCGTTTCATCTGGCGTTTTACGCCGGCATCGTGCTCTCATTTCCGCTGCTGCTCTATTTCATTGCGGAATTTGTTCTTCCTGCGCTTACCGCAGTAGAAAAGCGCTTCTTGCTTCCAGCCATAATAGTCAGCTTCGCGCTATTTCTTCTTGGTGTATCCGTCTGTTATTTTTGGTTGTTGCCCAAAACGATTCTCTTTTTCTTCCGCGACACCGAGTCGCTCGGCTGGGCGCCCACCTGGACGGTGCAACAATATTATTCCTTCGTAACGCGCTTTACGATCGGCTTCGGGTTGGCTTTCGAATTGCCGGTGGTAGTGCTCGCGCTGGTTCGATTTGGATTGATTACCTACAGGTTTATGGCGCGCACACGGCCTTATGCCGTGGTGCTCATCTTTATTCTGGCGACAATCATCACGCCCACACCAGACATCCTGACCTTGATCGCAATGGCGCTCCCGATGTGCCTGTTGTACGAAAGCTGCATCTGGATTGCATGGTTAATGGAGCGCCGCAGCGCACGATCAATTGCCGAATAATCTGCGTGGATCATCCCGGGTACAAATTTCTCTTTAACGCGTTCGCCTTCCTGCTCGGCGCGGCGGTCGGATCGTTTCTAAACGTCTGCATCTATCGCTGGCCTGTCGATCTTTCGATTAACAAGCCGCGTCGCTCTTTTTGTCCGGCCTGTAAACAACCGATTCCGTGGTATCAAAATCTCCCGTTGGTCAGCTGGATTTTGCTGGGCGGACGCTGCGCAAATTGCGGCGCGAAAATCGCCTTTCGCTATTTCGCCGTCGAACTGATCACTGCGTTACTGTTCCTGGCGATTTGGCAGGGCTTTCCATGGCAAATGGCGATCGCGTACTGGATCTTCGCTTCACTCCTCGTCGTTGGGACATTCATCGATCTCGAACATTTCATTATTCCAGACCGTGTAACGATCGGTGGCATGGTTGCGGGCGTCGCCTGCAGCGTCGCCGTGCCGGCTTTGATGGAAGCGGATTCACGGCTTGCCGCAGGCGTTCGTTCTTTGCTGGCCGCCGCTCTCGGCTACGTAATCCTGTTGATTGTTCTCGAAGCCGGCAAAATCGCTTTTGGAAGAAAACGGATTGAATTCGATGCCCCGACACCGTTCACCTGGACGAAACGCGGGGACGACGCCGATCTTGTGGTGGGCACCGAAGAAAGTTTGTGGAGTGACTATTTTGCCCGGGAAAAAGATCGATTATTGCTCGAGTGCGAAGAGGCCAGGCTGGACCACCACACATATGGGAATGTGACGCTGGACTTTCGCTACGATCGCGTCGCTGCTGAAGGCCACGTGTTTATGCTCGATGATATGACCCAGATTTCGGGCGTGGCGCGCGAGCTCGTGATTCCGCGCGAAGCCATGGGCCGCGGCGATTTGAAATTTCTTGCGGCGATTGGTGCATTCCTTGGGTGGCGCGCAGTGCTGTTTAGTCTTTTTGCGGGATCGCTTCTCGGTTCGATGATTGGCCTGATCACATTGGTCGTGGGAAAACGGGTCTGGTCAGCAAAGCTGCCGTTTGGACCTTATCTGGCGTTTGGTGCGCTTAGCTGGATGTTTTTTGGCAATCTGTTTCTGCATTGGTACGCGGGATTGCTGAGTCCGTAACGCGTGAGTCAATCTAATCTTCGATTCTTATTCCTGCGCCCGCTCTTGCCTTCTCACGGAACATGATCTTTACCAACACGCGTTTGATTTTTCCCGATGCAATTCGCGATGGTCTTGAGGTCGTTGTTGAAAAGGGGAAAATCGCTGCAATCCGCGAGCATAGCGATGCGTACGCAAACGAGGTTCTTGACCTCCATGGAAATTATCTCGCGCCCGGCTTTATCGATCTTCACGTACACGGTGCACTGCGCCACGACACCATGGAAGCTTCTGCGGAAGCGTTTCAAGCCGTCTGCGACTATCATGCCAGCGGTGGCACGACTTCGCTTTTGCTGACCACGGCAACGGCGCCGATAGACAGCATCGCCGATGTTTTAAACGCCGTGCGCGACTGTCGCTGTTCGATTAAACAGCTGGCTGGCGTTCACGTGGAGGGGCCGTTTATTTCGAAAGCCAAATCCGGAGCGCAGCGCGCCGAATTCATTCAAAATCCTTCCCGCCCTGCAGTCCAGCAACTGCTCGACCACGCCGATGTGATCAAACGAATCACGATCGCTCCCGAGTTGCCGGGGGCGCCGGAGGCGATTGAGAATTTTCACAAGCACCGGATCAGTGTCAGCGGAGGCCATAGCGATGCATGGGACGGGGAGGCGCGAGAAGGTTTTGCGCGTGGCATGAACAGTGTGACACATACATTCAATTGCATGTCGAGCGCGCGTCGTCGCGGCATTTATCGTGTTGGCGGTTTACTTGAATTTGCCTTGAGCGAACCGCGGATCAGTTGCGAACTGATTGCCGATGGTCACCACGTTTCCGACACGTTGATGACAATGTTGTACCGCGCAAAAGGACCGCGTGGGATTTGTCTGGTAACGGATGCAACCGCCGGCGCTGGATTGCCGGATAAATCAAAGTTTGCGCTTTTTGGAAGGGATTGCGTCGTGAAAGATGGTGTTTGTTTACTTGCCGATCACTCGGCGTTTGCGGGCAGCGCCTCGCGCATGATCGATCTTGTGCGCACGATGGCCATGAAATTACACATTCCGCTGCACGAAGCCGTCATGATGGTCACGGAAAACCCTGCGCGTGCGATCGGCCTTGAAGCCAAAGGCTCTCTGACGGTGGATGCGGATGCGGATTTGGTCGTTCTCTCGCCAGAATTGGAAGTGCTGCGAACATTCAGTGGCGGTCAGGAAGCTTTCTCTGGCTGACCCGACCCTTCAGCGCACCGGTTATTCGTGTCGCTTCGAGGTTAGACCGCTATAGCGACAACAAAAACTCAGCGATATCCAGGGCCGCGCGCGGTCGGCTCAGCTTGCTGATATTCGCGGACCATTCGTGCCATTGTTTTGCGTCGTCAGCAAACGCGCGCTGTACCTGTGCGATGACTTTTCGTGGCGAATCTGCGATCACACCCGAATTCGTCTCGACGATCAGTCGCGCGTTGCCTTCCTCTTGCCCGGCGACGACGTAATTGATGATCATCGGACAGGCCGCAGCAATTGTTTCCTGCACCGTCGCGCCTCCGGCTTTTCCGATGAGCAAATGGCTCTCGTGAAGCATGCGGGGAAGTTCATCAGTCCAGCCAATGACCTTTGCCGTGCCTCCGGTAGCGGCTTCCACTTCGGGCATCAGTGTATTCGCACGGCCTATGGTCACGGTGAGATCCACACCCAGTTCAGCGAGGCGGTGCGCCAGTTCCGGGGCGCCGCGAGTGGCGGCGTGTATCATGTATAAAACACGGCGCTCGGAGTTGCGTGGAGGTAGCACGCAATTCGACCGCGCGGAATCGGCAAATTTTGGACTTACAGGGAAACCAAGCACCTTGATTTTTTCCATGGCGACTCCGGCTGCCTGCAAGACAGAGGCACTCTGTTCGTTCGCGACGAGGAAATAATCCGCGGCGGCGCAGCGGTACCAAGCCGCGTTAATGGTAATCGAATCCGTGACTACAACTACGTTTTTGCAAGGTCGCGAGCGGTCGGGGTTTCGCGCCCGAATTCTTCGGAGTACGCTCGGATAAGCAGGGAACGTGCAAATCATCACGTCTGGTTGAAAACGCTCGAGTAAAGCGGCGAAGTGATCTTCGAGCCGCGAGAAACGCGCGAATTCTGAATCGAAATCTTTCTTGCCATCGAGCCAACGATAAACGGCACCCCATGCGCGAGGCGCGAAATTGACGACCGCCAAATAGCTCTTTCGCACGAGCTCGTTCACCGGCCCATAGGCTTCGGCAAATAAATCGTGCAGTTCTACTTCCGTGCCTTCCGGGGCGACGCGCGCAAGAGCATCGCGGATTCCCCGCGCAGCGCTGTTATGACCTTCCCCGAAGCTCGCCGTGAGGATCAATATTCGTTTTTTCACAGTTTGTCAGGCCATCGTAACGTCGATTGGGAAACTCGCCTCACGAAGTAAAGAGAACGGAGGTTTACGGAAGCATTCGGAGTTTAATGGAAATTTACAGCCGGCAAAGTAAACTCTCCGTGAAGATGAAATATCTCGGATTCGCCTGGCGAGTATTGCGCCGTTTGGTTTGGGAAACCGCAACCGATACCACAACCGGACTGGCCGCACAGATGGCGTATCTGCTTCTTTTTGCGCTAGCCCCCGGGTCGCTGTTTCTCTGGCATCTGCTGGGTTTGTTCGGCACCGATCCGACTAAATTGCATCGGATGTTTCTTCTGTTGAAAAGCTTCATGCCGCCGGATCCGAAAGTGCAGGAGATTCTCGATTCTACGATGGCGAATGTGGTGGTGACAGGCTCGAGCGGCTTGCTCGCGAACGCGGGCATCATTTTCGGGATTTATTTCGGGACTGTCTTTATCGCGACGACCTCACGCGCTCTCAGCCATACGTACGGAATGCGGGAAGATCCGCATTGGTGGTCGAAGTATATCATCTCATTTTTCATGCTGTTTTGGTTTGGGATCATCATCGTGTTCTGCTTCAACGCAATCGTCTTTGGCGAGCGGCTGGCCGGTCTTGCAGAAGTCAATTTTCAGCTGGCCTTTCCGCTGCAAGCATGGATCACGACCCTCAATCTGCCGTTTACGTTTGTGGCCCTGGTCATTCTCGCGCTCGCACTTTATCTCCTGACCCCGGAAAATTATTTGACCGTCCGCCAAGCTTTGCCCGGCGCAATTTTCTTTTCGGTTGGTTGGATCATCGCGACGAAACTTTTTCAGCTTTATGTGGCGCGATATGATCGCTACAACCCCACGTATCTCGCGCTGGCGTCCATCGTTGTGCTGCTTACATGGATGTATCTGACCTGTTTGTTCCTACTCCTCGGCGGTAAGTTAAACTCCATTCTTCGGCGTGAAGGCGAAAAAATGCGCCCGGCTGCGCCTGCCGAGCCCGAGGCTGCGGCGGTAAGTTAAAACGTTAAAAAGCAGAACGTGATTCCTCTTTAACCCGTTAGAGGCGGGTAACTATTTTAACTTTTTTAACGATCTGGTTGATCGCGTCGCGCGCTCTGTTACGCTCCGTCGCAGTGGTGCCCTTTCGCGTTTGGCTCACAACTGCGTTCGTTTCCGGCGTAATCCTTGGAAGTCTGCTCTCTGCGGAAGTCGACGACGAAAAAAAACGTCCGCCTAAGCAGGATGAGTCCGAACAGATCGAGGCGCATTCTTCGCCCTCTCCGAAACCAAAAAAGTCTCCGACCCCGGTAGCAAAAGCATCGAAGGACAAATCGGGAAAAAAACACAAGGCTTCTGCGACCGCGGAAAAAGTACCAACCGCGATTCCCCACGCAAAATTAGCAAACGACAAGTCGCAAAATAAAACAGACCCTTCTCCGAAGGAAAAAAAATCCCCGACGCCAGTCCCCAAAGCAAAGGCGGCAAAAGAGGAGTCGACCAGCGACGATAACGAATCGCGGGACGCACAGGAATCCCCCCACGCTCGTAGGGCAAAGCCAAAATCTAACGACGAAGAGGAGGCTACGCCAGAGCCTACGCCGCGCGAGACGCCTGCGCGCAGCCCGAAATCAAAGCGGCACCACACGCCTACACCCAAACCGAAATCCGCGAAGAAAAAAGCCAAGGAAGTTTCAGGTAAAACGAAGAAGGCGGGGAAATCCAAATCGACGCGAAAAGAAGAGGAAACACCGAAACCGGAAAAGACACCGCCTCCCCGTACAGAAGAGCGCACTGCAGGATCGGACCGCCCAACCCCAGCCCCGAAAGCTCTCGAGTCTGCGGCGCCGACGCCAGCGCCCTCTCCTCAGTCGAAAGCTGCGCCTGCTGGTGCAGCCGGCGAGCGAGCTCAGGTTGTGATCGAAAAATCTGGTCTGGAAGAGGACCAGGGCTTCGAGCCTCCGCCGTCGCCTCCGCCGAAAAGAGGTTTTTGGCCCTGGTCTCGGAGTTCGAGTAACTATCGCTATCTGACACGATCCGTGGTCGACGCGATCCGACGCGCGCCGGTGAAACGGCGTCGCTGGCAATTCATTGTGGTACATAATAGCGGCACACGACAGGGGAACGCGCGTGTCTTCGATTATTATCACCGGCACGTGCGCCGGATGCAGAACGGTCTTGCCTATCATTTTGTGATCGGAAACGGAACGTCGACGGGAAACGGCCAGGTTGAAGTGGGCGATCGCTGGCGCCGCCAAATCAACGGCGGGCACGTGCACAGCGATTATCTAAACAACATTTCACTCGGCATTTGTCTGGTGGGCGATTTCAATCGCGACCAACCAACGCGCGCGCAGCTTGATGCATGCGAGGAACTCATCCGCTATCTGCGAGAACGTTGCGGTAAGACCGACAGGGGCACGATTCCTGTGCGGCCACACCGTGAAATGAACCCACCGCGTTGGCCGACCGATTGCCCGGGAGACGATTTTCCCTATTCGTGGTTTCGCAGGTTTTAATAGTCGCGGATCTGTCCGCTGGTCATGTCGAGCGAAGTCGAGACATCTCTAATGATTCTGGCCCGTAACCAGAGAGAAAAAGAGATCCCTCGACTCCGCTCGAAATGATAATAGAGGCAAGATTCACTTGCGTTGAGCCACGATTAAATTGGCTTCCTTGTAGTTCCAGCGATAACCGAACCCGAAGTCGAGCGGAGGCGGATTGCCTTGCCGAAAAACTTCCTGAAGCCTGGACTGATAATGTTGTTTGAAGAGATCGATCGGGCCGAGGTAAACGCCAAAAAGACGCAGGTTCCATTTGTTTGGATCGAAATAAGCCAGGGGAATTCCGGAGTCGTCCTGCACGATTCGGTTGCTATGGTCGAGGATGAAATTCCGGATGGTTGCGAAGCCCTGCTCGAACATCAGATACGAAGAAGACTTCAGAAAACTCGAGCCGGCCCCAAGCCTTTGACAAAATTTCAAGAAGCCAGGCGCCGACTTGATGCCGCCATCAGAGATGTCGGTGTTGAAATAATACAGTGTTTGTGAATTGCCCGATTGATTGTCGGTATAACGGATTCGCACCCCGGGAGTGCTGCCGCCTTTCTTCCCCGGCGCGAACTCTTCAAATGCGCCGTTACTGTTGAGCGAGCCAAACGTGACGTTCGTGATCGATTTGTCTGCGCGCACGAGAAAAACGTAGAAAATCGGCAACACGCCATTGAGGTTCTGTTGTTGCAGGTCGACCTTCATGTGTTGGGTGATGAAGTACGTTGTTTTCAGCGATGACCTCATTGCGTTTTCCAGATTTCCCAGCGCGCCGGATAGATTTGGGATGCGCAACGGATCGGGCGGCGGCCCCATTGATTCTTTCCCGCAAAGCACGTACACCGAGGCGTTAGGGAAAAATTGATCGACGTACAAAAAATCCGGGCCGCTGAACATATAAAATGCGACCGGAGTCGGCTGCGTTACCTCAGGAAAATTAGTGGCTGTCCATGCGTGCAGCTTTTGGAGTTGACGCTGGAAGAGCTTGCTGAACTCGCCCTCAAAAAAAGCGGAATGCGCTTGCCACGCCGGATCGCGCGTGAGTGGTGCAAGCGGGGAATTCTCCGGCACAGGCATTCCAGCAAGGAACCGCGCGATATCATTAGGTCCGGCAGTTGTCGGAGTCACCGGAATCGCCCGTGGCGCGACCTGGGGAATCTGCTGTCCCGAAACGCTGAACATGTTTACCAGGATCGTGGCCAGGAAAAAAGCGACAAAGTATCGCCACATTTCGGAATGTGTTTGAAATTTCCGCTGTCCGTTCGCGTTTGCATTTTGAGGTGCGCGCACCGCGGTGCCGCTTTTGATTCCGTCGGCGAACTGGAAATGTTCGTTGTTTTTCAGGCGTCGTTTTTTCATGAGGAGCGTTGCGGACGTTTTTGGGCGCAGAAGTACAACAACACGCCGACTAGTGCAGTGGCGAGGCCCGCCAGCGATTCGATCGGCTTCGAGCGCAACAGATAAAACATCATCCAGATGGTGAGCACGCTGAAAATAATCGGCGGCACGGGATAAGCCCAAACACGGTAAGGTCGGGCGATTTCGGGACGCGTAACGCGCAAGACCATCACGCCGACCACAGCGAGCAGCGAGCAGAGCAATAGGCTAAATTGAGCGTATTGGATGAGGCTTTCAAAGCTGCGCGTAAACAGAAGAACATTGACGATAAGCAACTGCAGCACAATGGCGTTCGTCGGAATGCCATGAGGGTTCTTGCGGCTAACTGTGCGCAGCAACCAATGATCTTCGCCCATCGACATTGTGACACGCGGTCCGACCCATGTCATTGAGCTGATTGCGGAAACCAGGCCTAGACAAATGACCGCCCCCGCAACCCGGCCGCCGTTCGTCCCAAAAATGTGTTTTCCAGCGATCAACGCTACTTCGATCTGACCTTTCAATTCCTGGATCGGCGTCGTGGCGAGGAAGACGGCATTGAGCAGCACGTAGATCACGATTACAAGGCCCGTTCCCGCCAACAACGAGCGTGGCACATTTTTTTCCGGTTTTCTAATTTCGCCTATGATGTAGGCCGCTGCGTTCCAACCCGAGTAGGAGTACATCACAAAAACCAGCGCCACCGCAAACCGTTCACCGAAGATCGTCATCGCATCGCCGTGCGCAGGTAAAAAGCTGATGGGCTGCTTCGTCTGCACGAATAAACCGGTGATAATCAACGAACCAATCAGAAGCAGTTTTACAGTCGTCGCGAGATTTTGAAACGCGCTGCCAATTTGAAGGTTTCCAAGATGAAAAACTGTTACCACCCAGACAACGATGAATGATAGAACCACCGGCGAGCCAACGCCGAACACTCCAACAAAATATATCCCGAACGCCATGGCAGCCAGTGCGATTGGTGCAGCGAACCCAACAGTAGCGGAAATAAATCCTGCCATGAATCCCAGCGCGGGGTGATAGATCTGAGATAGAAAATGGTATTCTCCACCGGAGCGAGGCAGCGCCGCACTTAGTTCGCCATAACAAAGCGCGCCACACAGCGCCACGATTCCGCCGATGATCCAAAGCATGAGCAGCGGGAATCCCGCCTGAATGTCTGCCAGCTGAAAGCCAAGGCTGGTAAAGATGCCCGTGCCGATAATGTTGGCAATAACGATGGAAGATGCCGTACAGAAACCGATAGTCCGCCGCGGAGTTCGCGACTTCACTGAACGCGGTTCAGTAACCGTAGCCATTTCTGGATCGACAATCCCGAAATTATCGGGGCTAGCGAATTCTTTCGAAGTGGTCTTCAAGTTCGTGATTGGTCCCGCGTCGGCGCAAGATGCCGCGACATGCTGGTCGCAATTGGAAAATTCGTTGGTGGTTAGAGTGAAGGCAGAATCACAGCTTGGGATTTTCCTAAGTTGTCAGAAGCCATTCCCGGCATCACGTTGAAAGTAGCATGAACCCATCGCTCTCCATCGAAACGGCCACCCAACTCGCAGTCTTTCTTGCAAATCGTCCCGGGGCGCTTGCGCGCGTGTGTGAAGCGATGGCCAAAGCAGAAATTAACATTCACGCGCTAGCTACATCCGACACCGTTGATCACGCAGTGGTGCGCATGGTCGTAAGCGATCCAACCAAGGCACTCATGCTTCTCGGCGAGGTGGGAACACTGGCGCTGGAGACTGAAGTGCTGATGATCGAAACGACGAGCCAACCAGGCGTCCTGGCGAAGATCGCCGAGCGTCTGGCAGAAGCCGAAGTCAATATTGAATACGCATATCTCGCCGGCGGCCGCGCAGAGGAAAAAGGTCTGATGGTTCTGCGGCCATCGGATGTAGAAAAAGCAAAGCGTGCCCTGCAGGATTTGTAGAGTACACCGTTGTAGTCGGCATCGGTGATGCTGGCCGGGGCGACCCCGGCGACAGCTTGCGACAATGAGCAATACCGTCGCGAAACTACGGGCGAATCTCGATCGTCGTCCCGTCAGGCGTTACACGCCAGAGTTCCTCGATCTCTTCATCGGTGAGCGCGATGCAACCCGCAGTCCAATTTTTCCAACGATGAAACGTACCAATCCAGCCGCGTCCGTTTTGAATTCCGTGAATCATAATGTCAAAACCGGCTGAGACGCCGCGTGCGGCAGCTTGTTGGTTGTCTTCATCTGACGGATAAGAAATGTGCAGCGCCAGGTGAAAACTGCTTTGCGGATTTCGGCTGTCGATCTTGTAGATTCCTTCGGGAGTTTTCAAGTCGCCTTCTTCTTGCTTCGCGCCAACCGGATTTCGACCTAACGCGATTCGATAACTCTTGATCTGGTTGCCGTCGCGAAAGATCGACAATTTTCTTGCTGATTTTTCCACGACGATCCGATCGATTGCTGTTCCTCGAGGCAACGGAGGCCAATTGTGATGTGCGTAGAAGTAAAAGGCCAAGGTGCAGACAGCAACCAATGTCACCACTGTCACAATGATTTTGCCAATCACATCGGTGATCTTAATGAGTCGGTGACAAATGCAACACCAGCAAGAACGCTGCGCGTGTGTCCCCAGTTGGTGATTGCCAATGCGGATTCGATACCGGATAAATGCGCGGCGCGTTTATGACTTCGGTACGGACTTTCCTCGGTTACCCCTATCCTCTGGGTGCGACCTGGATGGGGAACGGGGTCAACTTTGCCATCTTTTCCGAGCACGCTGCCGGTGTTGAGCTTTGCTTGTTCGACAGCATCGAGGCGACTGAAGAAAACATTCGCATCCCGGTCACCGAACACACCGATCAAGTCTGGCACGTGTTTTTGCCGGATGTACGTCCAGGACAATTATACGGATTCCGTGTTTCGGGTCCGTACGATCCACAGCAAGGGCTGCGCTTCAACAGTTCGAAACTCCTTCTAGACCCGTACGCGAAGGCGATCGCCGGAGAAGTGAGCTGGTCGGATGAAATGTTCGGTTACGTCATCGGGGGCGAGAAGGAGGATCTGACCCAGGATTTTCGCGATGATGCGTGGGGAGCGCCCAAGTCGGTCGTCATCGACACTGGATTCGATTGGCAGGGCGATAAGAAGCCTGGTACGCCACTGCACAGTTCTGTGATCTATGAGGTTCACGTGAAGGGCTTCAGCAAACTTTGGCCCGATGTGCCGGCGAAATTGCGAGGTACTTACGCGGCGCTCGGCAGCCCGGCGGCGATCGATTATTTCAAAAACCTCGGCGTGACGGCAATCGAGCTATTGCCAGTGCACGCGCACATTGAGGACAAGGTCTTAATAGACCGTGGCCTGACGAATTACTGGGGTTACAATACGATCGGATTTTTTGCGCCGCACGGGCAGTACTCGGGCAGCGGCCAAATGGGCGAACAGGTCTCCGAGTTCAAATCTATGGTGCGCGGTCTCCACGCTGCCGGAATCGAAGTGATTCTCGATGTCGTTTACAACCATACCGCCGAAGGAAATCATCTTGGTCCGACGCTCTGCTTTCGGGGCATCGACAACACCGCCTATTACCGGTTGCGCCCCGAAAATCCGCGTTTCTACCTGGATTTCACCGGCACGGGCAACACGCTTAACCTGCTCCACCCACGTGTTCTCCAGTTAGTGATCGACAGCCTGCGTTATTGGGTCGTGGAAATGCACGTGGACGGATTTCGTTTCGATCTGGCGTCCGCGCTTGTGCGCAATCGCGAGGGCGTAAACATGTTGCATCCTTTCCTCCAGGCTATCCAGCAGGACCCGATTCTTTCGAACGTGAAACTTATCGCGGAACCCTGGGACGTTGGCGACGGCGGCTATCAGGTCGGAAGTTTTCCTGCGCCGTGGTCGGAATGGAATGGGAAATATCGCGACAGCGTTCGCAGTTTTTGGAAGGGCGATGAGGGCCGAATCGGCGAGATGGGTTACCGGCTCACAGGCAGCCCCGATTTGTACCAGCATAATGGCCGGAGACCGTACGCCAGTATTAATTTTGTCACCGCGCACGATGGTTTCACCCTCAACGATCTGGTCAGCTACAACGACAAGCACAACGAAGCGAACGGCGACGGCAACAAAGACGGCGACAATAACAATCTCTCGTGGAACTGCGGCGCGGAAGGTCCAACCGAAGATCCGCAGATCAACGCATTGCGTGAACGACAGCGGAGAAATTTTCTGACCACGCTTTTTCTTTCGCAGGGCGTGCCGATGCTGAGTGGCGGAGATGAGTGGGGGCGATCACAGACAGGCAACAACAATGCTTATTGCCAGGACAATGAGATCAGTTGGTTCAATTGGACGCACAACCAAAGTCAAAATCAGTTTCTGGAGTTCACGCGAAAACTGATTGCATTTCGCAACGCGCACCCGGTGTTTCGCCGGCCGAAGTTTTTTCAGGGTCGCCGGATACGCGGGTCTGAGATTCGCGACGTGATGTGGTTCAATCCGGGTGGAAACGAGATGAGCGACGAAGAATGGTCGTCGCCATTCGTTCGTTGTATTGGGATGCTGCTGAGTGGCGATTCCAGCGATGTTCTCAGTTTCGAAGGCGAGCCGATCCGTGACGAAACATTTCTGCTGGTGATCAATGCGCATTACGAACCGATCCCCTTCGTCCTGCCCGGTCAGGAGCATCTCGAGTGGCAACTCATTCTCGATACAATGGATCCGAACGGTTTCCTGGCAGAGCCAAGAAAATTCGCGTCCGGCGACGACGTGGATCTTCGCGGTCGCTCCAGCTGCTTGTTCCAGCTCGTAAGCGGAACGCAAGCGCAGGCCCGCGAGGAATCTTGGAAAAAACGTCGCGTGGAATTTCCTGCTCTGAGCGCAGAGGAAGAGCGCGCTCGCCGCCAGTAGCCTGTTGCGCAAGAGAAAAATTCGGCAACGCAATCTTGTTGCCAGAAACGAATTAATCTATAGAGATGTAGGAGCGCATGATTTGGTGCGCGACCAAAGTTTTTTGGTCAGTGATTCGTCATGACACCGAGTTCTCTTGTTATCGTCACTGATCGAGGCGAGTTAAAAGCATACCGGGTGAATGAGACGCCGACGCGGGGACCAAGCCTGCAACTCGTGCAGGCCTTCAACATCACCGACGCGCATGGAAAGCTGGTCGATAAGCTGAGTGACGTCGCCGGGCGCTTTCCCGTAACGGACGGTGCGGGCTCTCATCATGGAGGGGCTTCCATCGCCGAGCGGACGCGGTTGGCAACAGAAATGGATCGCCGCATTCACAAGGAGCTCGCCGATCAAATTACAAAAATTGTTTCACTCAATGGAAAGGATGGCTGGTCTTTCGCTGCGCCGGCAGAAATTCACGGAGCGATCGTCGATCTTCTGCCTGCGGCGGTGCGCGACCGGATCGTCGAACATGTGAAATCGGATTTGGTTAAAATGGAATCGGCCAAACTCGTTTCGCGATTTCGTTCGTTGCAGCAAATGTGAAAACAGGATGCATCAGAACATTTTTATTTCTTCATCGCGAAGGACCGCATTAGTATCCACTTAATCATGCAACTGCCTGTTAAGATCTCCTATCGGGGTCTGGAAAAATCTGACCAGATCGACAATCTCGTTTTGGATTACGCCGCACGGCTTGAAAAATTTTGCGACCACATCAACCGCTGCGATGTGGCCATCGAGCAAACCAATCACACGCACCACAAGGGAAATCCTTACCGGTGCCGAATCGATGTGACGGTGGCGCGTGGCCACGAGCTCGTCGCTGATGAAAAGCAGATGGACAATGGCTCGCACCAGCCGGTCAACAAGGTGATTCACGACGCGTTCAAAACGATGGAGCGCGAGTTGTGCCGCGTTGTGGACAAGCAGAGACGGGAAGTAAAAACTCACGCCGATACGCGATCGCCGAAATAGTAGTGGCGCAATCCTGCCTGCGATGGACCATCACAAGGCGGCAAAATTGTCTACGTCACTTGGTCCACGCCGCATTTTGCAGGACGACTCGATACCCATCGATATCTTCGAGCGTTTTGCCTGCAGGTCCCAATACGGGTTGTATGACGGCACCTGGCGAAATCCTGCCGATATCATTTGTGCACAGATTGCTTCCCGCTCGTTCTTATCGGGAATGTAGAAGACTAGCAAATGATCCTGAGTCGACGCTTTGCCGACTTCGTGTCCTTGTTGAGAGGTGAACTCGATGTGGTAGGCCTGCCTCGGATGACCCAAGATGACGCCGTCGAAACCGCGATGATCCTTAAACTCAGCGAGTACTGCGAACCCAAGGCCCTTCGCATACATCTCAGCGATCGCGGCAAGGTTATCGGTAGGCCTCGCCACTCGTATTATCGAACCAGGCTTCAAACGTTTGGGTTATCGGTGGATTGGAAAAAGCGCTTCGACCCCAGGCGACTTGGTATCGGAAAGATAAACGTAACCTGTAAATCGCGGGTAATTGTCGAGATCATGGATCACGTCGTTTTGATGGCCCACATGACGATAAAAAGGCCAGTCAATGCTCCTGTGATAATTCCGCTCGGGACCACATAAGGCGCGTCGCCGGATTTCGGACCGCCCTTGGCGAGATAAATCACGAGACCGAAGGCGAAACCGTAAAGCGCGCCGATGATCATGGCGGACCACCATCGTGTAGTTGCAGCTATCGAAAATCCGGTTAGAAGCGCAATCAATACGCCTTGCAAGGTTGCCGCACAAAGGATTTGCCATTTGTACGGCTCCTTTGGTTCAAAGAAAATACCGGCGCCACTCAGGCCGCCTAGCAGTGCACCAATCAATATAACAATCGGCAAACTCATCGTTGCAGGGTATTCCCAAGGTATACTAGCCAGACTTGCTTTTCGACTTTCGCATACTTGCGCAGCCACGCTCGTTGCGCTGCGTGGGTCAATGGTTGGAACGTTTTTGTTATCTTTCGCGAAAGCATTACTTCAGCGGTGGGTCGCTACGCAAAGCGCATTAATAACACGAGCGAGACGACGGCGAACACGATTCCGATCACCTCAAAGTAGTTCAGTGACTCCCGGAACAACACAACGCCGATGGCGGTAAGAAGCAGCACGAGGGAGACAGAATAGAGGACGCTGATAGTGGCCAGCTTCAGGTGCTTCATTACGAACACCCAGCCGAACGCGGTCGAGGCGTAGAGGGCGAACCCGATATAAAACCAACCCGTTCGTAGCGGCTGGTCTCGCGCGCTGGCGACCTTGAGGAAGTAGTCCCCCAGGACGCCGATAACGCTGAAGGCAATCGTTACGAGCACCGCGATTGTCCTTGTTCCCATCGTCGGCTTGCTATTTCACTGCCCCTTGTGGAAAGACGTCACTGGCTGTTCCCTTGGTTGGCCTGCTCTCGCCATTTCGGCTCGTTCACGCCGACAACAAGGAGCCACAGAGCCAATGACAATTCGGCGACGAGCGTAACCCACTGAATATACGGGATCGGCAAAGCGAGGAAGAGGCGGAAGCTGTTGCTCCAGTAAGTCACGCCCGCGAGGATCATCAGCAGGCCGAGAATTCGCGGAAAAAACTTCGATTTAAAGATGAGGAATCCAATCAACGCGCAGTACACGCCGAAGAACGTCAGGCTCACGCTGAAGGCATAGCCGAACATTCTTATCGGACCGCGCGCAAGCGCCTGTAGTTCTTCTGGATTAAAGGCCCTGGCGTATTCCGGAAGGCTGAATGTGAACAGGGGCTCGATGTAGTTGAAAAGATTGACGGCTTCGAGAGTGGCTGACGCGACGATGAAAACCAGGGCCAATAAGGCGAGACGGGGGTTCACGACCTTGAGCAGCTCGAAGAGGATAAGGCCCATGGGCAGATTGCAGATCACGACGATGACTGCGGCCGAAAACCCCAACCGATAGAGCTGCTCATGCGCCAGGAAGTTGGCTGCGGTCTGAGCCATGTCGTCAGCGACAATGACCTGATTGCGAACATACAGGTAGGCAAACAGGGCGCACCCAGTGATGATCACGTAGAGAGCGCCCGCAATGCGCGCAAGCAAACGCGGGTGTTCCGTTAGGTTCATCGAAAATTCCTCAGCCTCTCAGAGAACGGGTTCACCATTCAGGGAGAAGTGATAAGCCACAGCGCGATATCGTAGCAAACAGAATGAATGGAAACTGCGGTAAGCGGTGCGACATAGATGGGAAAGCCGAAGGCAGAAAAAGCGCGAGAACGATTGAATCCAAGCTCTCGGAGTTGGCTCCAGCGCTTCGTTAGGCCAGATCGTGTTCATGTTGAAATCAGCGCATTAAAAGAATCCGCGGAGAAACGGCGCCGCTTCATCCGAGATACCGACGATCTTATTCGTTGCCTGACGATAGAACTTGAAATTGAGCTCGGTCTCGGGTCGACCGTCGTTCCAGTCGGAAAAACGTTTAAGCTCGCTCCGCGCCAGACGCCGCTTCGCGACCGCGGTGCGTCTGATGGTGATGCTCACGCGCGGAGTTTGCCTGGCGATTCCCGGCTTCCTTGGGATCGCTTTGGCCGAGGTGACCACGCCGCTCGCGATGAGACCTGGGCCGCCTTCGTTTTCGCTCGCGAAGACGAAGATCTTATTGCCTGTGGCGATATGCTTGCCACCGTACATCGTCTTTTGCGCCGTGAACGCGAACGTCTTTGCTTGTGGATCGCTAACCTCAGTTTTGATCGCGAACATCATACTTCCCATCTCGGACATTAATCGCTAGTGATGTGGCCCGATGTGAAAACGCATACCAGTGAGATGAGCGTCGACATATGTAAGAGGTCGATAGACATAATAAACGAGGCGCGACTGGGGAAGAATGACGTAATTGTGACCGTCGCGATCCCAACGCTCCACGTGTGACGCCCGCAGCCAGATGTAGGTCGCGATATAAACTGCTCCAGCAATTAAGACGATAACAAAGAACCGCTGCATCCAGCGATATAGCGCTCAGCTCCGCTTTTTTCGTATGGCGCGCAGCCAGCTCGCCCCGAGGAACACGATCAGGCATGCCCCGCCCATCACCCAGCGAAGGTCCGGAATAACCACCTGTCCCGATGCGGGTACGAGCACGATCTCGAGCGCCGCGATCTTGTAAGGCGCGAACTTGAGCCACTGCGGATCGCTCAACAGCTTGAAGAACGCGCGGCGGCTCGGATACCGCACCACTAGAATGCGGCTCCAGTCGTCGATCGCGGGATCGAAGCCGTCGAGATTACTGTGCGCCTTGCCGTTCGCGCGTATCTCCAAGGCCGCGCCTCCGAACAGCGGATATGCACCGAGGCGGAACAGGATCGGCATCACGGCCTTCTCGTAGATCGTGTTTGCTTCGACAGGCGTGCCGCGGACGCCTTCCATCCCGGGGCCGCGCTTGAGCTCCGGATAATAGCGCATCGCGTTCAGCATGTACACGGGCCGGCCGTCGTCCGCGAGGCCGAAGGCGCGCATGCGCGCAAGGAACGCCGCCTGCTCGCCGGGATCTCCAGGCAGCTTACCCTCCAGCCGGTGAAGGTAGGCGTCGACCTCCACGGAGCTAGCCTCTG
>Ga0193722_1000032_pt1 | contig 34265 bp, 33 predicted proteins | sample H2m1metaG_FD_143044 | JGI IMG/M metagenome (GOLD analysis project Ga0193722, IMG submission 143044) | Soil microbial communities from a riparian zone of the East river system, Colorado, United States - H2m1 | ecosystem: Environmental > Terrestrial > Soil > Riparian zone | place: USA: East River...
GGAGAATATTTCGACCTCGGTCGGTGCCCCTTTTGTGTTAATGGCGAAATATTCTCCCGGCTGAAGCACGCACGCTGCGATCATCGCCATCAGGGCAACCATCATTTCGGTCACCATCGCGCCGTAGCCGATACTGCGTATTCGCGATTCGCGTCTGATCATTTTCGGCGTTGTACCGGAAGCAATTAGAGAATGAAACCCGGAGACTGCGCCGCAAGCGATAGTGATACATACAAACGGAAACACAGGACCCGCAAAGACAAGGCCGCTGCCATCGATGAATTTGGTAATCGCCGGCATCTGCAATGTCGGATTGATCAGCACGACAGCAGCCGCAAGCATGGCTACAGTACCGAGCTTTAAAAATGTGCTGAGGTAATCGCGGGGCGTCAGCAGCATCCAAACGGGCAGAATCGACGCCGCCAGTCCATAAACCATGATGGCCCACGCCAACCACTTTTGGTCGTGACGGAACCAGCTTTCAATCGCGGGAAAGTGCCCAAGAAATTGGCCGCCCCACACGCCAAACGCGAGACCAAGCAGGCCAAAGATCGTGATCGCCATCACGCTAACTTTACCTGTGCGCAATCCAATTCCCATGATCAGCGCGATGGGAATCGTGGTCGCAATGGTGAAAACGCCCCAGGGACTCTCTGCGAGAGCTTGAACGACAACGAGCGCGAGAACAGCCAGCAAAATAATCATGATCGCCAGGACACTGACCATTGCGAGCAATCCGACGCCGCGTCCGATTTCTTCTCGTACCATTTGACCGAGCGTTTTGCCGCCGCGCCGGATTGAGGCAAAAAGAACAATCATATCGTGAACGCTACCGCCGAGCGTTGCTCCGATCAAAATCCAGAGAGTGCCGGGAAGAAAGCCGAACTGCGCCGCGAGTACGGGCCCAACCAAGGGTCCCGGACCGGCGATGGCTGCGAAGTGATGACCGAAAACCATCCAGCGGTTTGTCGGCACATAATCCTTGTTGTCGTTTTGCACGAGTGCTGGTGTCGCACGCTCTTCATTCAGAACGAGAACCTTGGTTGCCAGCCATTTACTGTAAAAACGATAGCTGATCGACAATGCACAAAATCCAGCGGCAACGATCCAAAGCGCGCTGATGGGCTCGCCGCGAGATAAAGCCAGCATCGCCACCGCCCACGTCCCCACTGCGGCCACCGCGAACCAGATCAGTTTTTTCCAGAGGCTCATTTGTGAGTGCAGTTTAATTGAATTTGTTGCGCTCCGCTACAAGGTGTGATCTATCTTCAGGTGCGATTTCGACATAAAATTCGGAAGCTTGTAGATGGCCAGAGCCTGGTCAGCGCGAGGAAACATACGCTCAGGCTTTTCCGAACTGGCAGGTTCCCGCTGAATAAAAACCGGGTCATTGAAACGATCGATCCGGTTGGTTTCGCGCAGATTCGCAAGCGTTACGCGGTAGCCGATCCCGGCGCAGACTGGCCGAAATATCTCGATCTCGACCGTTGGATCGGAATCAACATCAGGCGAATTCGCCAGATCGAGCTCGATTTGTCGCGTCCCAGGCGCATCCTCGATCTTGGCTCTGGTGCAGGATACTTCCTCTACATAGCCCAATTGCTAGGTCATTCAGGACTCGGCCTTGATATGGACCGCTTGTCCATGTTCAGGGAGGTTACGCGTTTGCTCGGCGTTCGCCGCGTAGTCCAGCAAATTGAAGCTTTTCGGCCTTTGCCCGATTTTGGGCAAAAATTCGATCTCATTACGGCTTTTATGATTTGCTTCAACAACCACAAAATGCCGGATCTCTGGAAGGTGCCGGAGTGGGACTTCTTTCTCGACGACCTGGCAAAACATCTAACGCCACGCGGCCGGGTTTGGCTCGAACTCAATGAGGAATACGACGGCACTTTCTACACGCCTGAGTTAAAGGCATACTTTCAAAAACGCGGCGCCAGAATAAACGAGCAGAAAGTGATCTTTAATTCAGGCATTCGCGCGCCTGCTTCAGTTTCTCCAGTTGCGCGCTGAAATCCTTCAAGCGTCGGCGATGCTCATCAACGACCGCTGCGGGAGCGCGATCGACGAAGGATTTGTTCTTCAATTTTTGCTCCGCGGCGCGCGCTTCGGTTTCGATTCTTGCAATTTCCTTGTCCAGTCGCTGCTGTTCCCCTGCTCTGTCAGCCGCTGCAACGGTCAGGAAGATCTCGCCTAGCGGCGTAACCGCGACTGGGTTTCCAGCCTGTGCTTGATATTTTGGGTCCAGCTCCACTTGCTCGGCATTCAATAGCCGGCTCAGAGTTGAAACCTGACCGGAAACTGATTTCTCATCGGTGCGTAAAATAAAACGTATCTTTCTGTTTGACGGCAGTTTGGACTCTGCCCGCAAGTTGCGTCCTACCTGTATTGTTTCGTAAATAGCCGAAACAAGCTCGCGTTTGCCCACAACATCGGAAACGTCATTCAAGGCGATCTTTTCTGGTAGCGCAGCAAATTGAATTGAATCGCTTCCAAGGCCCAGTAACGACCAAAGCTCCTCGGTAATGTGCGGCATGAAGGGAAGCAGCAATCGCAACGTTGCAGAAAGAACAAAATCCATGACTGCCAGCGCGGATTTCTTTTTGGCCTCGTCTTCGCTGAAAATCTCGGTCTTCGCAGCTTCAACAAACCAGTCGCAATAATCACTCCAGACAAAGTCATAAAGCCGTTGTGCGACCGTATTGAACTGATATTTGCGATAAGCGGCTTCGACGGCGTCAATCGTTTCGTTCAAGCGCGCAAACAGTTCCAGGGCGTAAATCGATAGTGTCTGATTATCGATTCTTGGAGTGGCATCGCTTGGGCCATGCATCTGCCGGAAGCGAGCGACATTCCAAAGTTTGGTTGCAAAGTTTCGACCTTCTTCAATTTGCTTTTCGTCGAAGCGAATGTCCTGGCCGCGAGGCGCAATGCGCATTAGCCCAAACCGCAAACCGTCGGCGCCATACTTGTCGATCAATTCAAGTGGATCGGGCGAGTTACCCAGCGACTTCGACATCTTGCGACCGAGTTTGTCGCGAATGAGGCCTGTAAAATAAACATCACGGAAGGCAATATTGTCCTCTACGCGGTCTGACTTCCCGGGCTTGAACTCCAACCCGGCGATGATCATACGCGCCACCCAAAAGAAAATGATATCCGGCGCGGTCACGAGGGCACTCGTCGGATAAAACTTCTTCCGCGCTTCAACGTCCATGGTCTCATAAGCCCACAACCACGATGAAAACCACGTGTCGAGGGTGTCGAGGTCTTGCGTCCAATTTTCAGCGTCAGCCGGAGGTTCGATGCCGACATAAATTTCGGATTTTTCTTTCCGGTACCAAGCCGGTATCCGATGTCCCCACCACACCTGTCGGCTAATGCACCAATCGCGAATGTCTTCCAGCCATTGCGCATAAACTTTCTCCCAATGCGGGGGAAAGAATCGGATCAGGTGCTCGCGTACGACAGCCAGCGCCTCCTTTGTTTTGGGATATCGCAGAAACCACTGTTCACTGATGCGCGGCTCGATTGGCACATCGCTTCGGTCACTGAACCCGACATTGTTTTCGTGCGGCTCCGTTTTTGCGAGCGCTCCTCTCGCCCGCAATAACTCCCCTGCCTTTTCCCGCGCTTCGAACCGCTCGAGCCCATCCAACTCCGGAACTGCCGGACAATTGATGCGGCCGTCAGGGTGCAGCACATCGACAATCGGCAGGTTTAGGCGTTGGCCGATCTCAAAATCCAGCGCGTCATGTGCAGGCGTGACTTTCAAAACCCCCGTGCCGAATTCCGGATCGATTGCTTCGTCAGTGATGATCGGAATTTTCTCACGCGCCAGCGGACGCCACGCGTGCTTGCCCAGGAGATCAGCGTATCGCTTATCGCCTGGATGAAAAGCCATCGCAGTATCGGCCATGATTGTCTCCGGCCGTGTAGTCGCAACCTCCAGGAAGCGACCAGGCTCTTCCACAATTTCATAGCGAACAAAATAGAGATTCCCTTTCTGCGGCTTGGAAATCACCTCTTCGTCTGAGACCGCCGTTTGCGCGGCAGGGTCCCAATTGATCATTCGCCGGCCGCGATAAATCAGTCCTCCGCGATAAAGATCGACAAAAACCTTTTGAACGGCTGCGACGTAAGCGTCATCGAGTGTGTAGCGTTGGCGCGACCAATCGCAGGAACAGCCTAACCGTTTAAGCTGCTCGATGATGATCCCGCCATGTTTATCCTGCCACTCCAGCACGCGCCGCAGGAATTCCTCTCTCCCAAGATCATGCCGCGTCTTGTTTTCCGTCCGCCGGAGGTATTTCTCCACCGCGGTCTGCGTCCCGATCCCGGCATGATCCATCCCTGGCAGCCAAAGAACTTCGAAGCCCCGCATTCGGGCACGGCGGGCCAGAATGTCTTGAATGGTGTTGTTGAGCACGTGACCGAGCGTAAGCACGCCTGTGATATTCGGCGGCGGCATTACAATCGAGAACGCCGGTTTTGACGAATTCGGGTTCGCCACGAAATCGCGATTCTCCGTCCAACGCTGATACCATTTCGGTTCAACCGATTTTGGATCGTATCTCTTCGGGAGCTCAGCCATTGCGATCAATCATCCAAAGCCGGAGCGCGTTTGCAAGGGTAGGTCGACGCGCTGCGCCGACCGGACGGTCTCAGCCGGACTGGCACTGCGCGGCGTTTCTACCACGTGCTTGCATCGCGATAGCCTAACCGCCACCTTCCCGCTGCATGAGTGACTCACGCCCCATCGGTGTTTTTGATTCCGGCATCGGTGGCCTGACCGTAGTCAAGGCATTGCGCGATTTGTTGCCGGACGAAAACATTGTTTATCTCGGCGACACGGCGCGTGTTCCTTACGGCCCGAAAAGCCCGGAAACCGTGCAGCGCTACGCGGTGGAACTGGCGGGAATGCTGATGGGGAAAAACGCAAAGGCGCTGGTTGTTGCGTGTAATACGGTTTCATCAGTCGCGCTGCCGTTGCTGACAAAGAAATTTCCTGTGCCCGTGATCGGGGTGATCGAGCCGGGAGCGCAAGCTGCATTGCAGGCTACACGCAACCGGCACATCGGCGTGATCGGGACCCGTGCGACGATTCGCAGCGGTGCGTACGAAAAGACGTTGCACGCAGCCGATAACGCCGTGCGCGTGAGCAGTCGCGCCTGTCCGTTGCTCGTCCCGTTAATCGAAGAAGGACTGCTCAACGACGATGTGACAGACCAAATAATCATGCGCTATCTCGAACCGATGCTTGCTGATGGGATCGATACACTGGTGCTTGGTTGTACGCATTATCCACTGCTCACTAACGCGATCGCGCGAGCGGTCAAAAGCCAAATCACGCTCGTCGATTCCGCGCAAAATTGTGCGCGCGCGGTGGAAGAAACATTGGATCGACAGTCACTTCGCGTGGCGCCGCCAAACCGCGGCGAGCTACATGTCGCTCTCACGGACGCGGCCGATAATTTCCTCAACGTCGCCCGCGACGCACTGCAGTTGAGTTTCGGCGAGATCGAGCTGCAACCTTTGCCGTAGATTTCGGAAGAGTCTTGGTCACAAGATTGTAGGAGTCGTCGACCATTTTTCGCACCGCGGCATCGGGAACGCCGCTCTCTATCTCGATCGTGTTCCAATGTCTTTTGTTCATGTGATAACCCGGCGTGACTTGTTCGTAACGATCGCGCAGCTCGAGCGCCAAGTCGGGATCGCATTTTAAATTCACTCTGGTCGGCATTTCGTCGAGAGCCGCCAATGCGAACATCTTACCCCCGACTTTGAACACGAGAACGTCGGGCCCGAATGGCGTGCTCTCAGTTGCGCGCGCTTTGTTTAGACAGTATTCGCGGAATTGCGTGAGATCCATCAGGCCAGCCGGTCGCGTAGGATTCCAGGAAGATCTTGAATTGCGACGCGTTCTTGTTTCATCGAATCGCGATCGCGCAACGTCACTGTGTCGCGGAGCGCGGCATCCTTCTCTCCGAACGTTTCGAAATCAACGGTCACTCCGAAAGGGGTGCCAATTTCATCCTGACGTCGATACCGACGGCCAATGGCGCCGCTCTCATCATAGAAAACGGTCATGTGCGGCCGCAAAAGACTGACAATTTCCTTTGCTTTCGCAACCAACTGCGAATTGTTCTTGAGCAGCGGGAATACACCGCACTTGATTGGTGCGATCCGCGGATGAAAACGGAGCACCATGCGCGTCTCCATTTTCCCTTTTTCATCAGGCGCCTGGTCTTCTGTATACGCCTCGCAGATTAGCGCGAGGACTGCGCGGTCAACTCCGGCACTCGGCTCCACCACGTGCGGGATAAATCGCTGCTTCGTTTCCTCATCAAAGTATTCCAGAGATTTTCCGCTGGCTTTCTGATGCTGCGACAAATCGTAATCGGTCCGATACGCAACGCCTTCGAGTTCCTGTCGCCCAAACGGAAAATCATATTCGATGTCGTATGTCCCTTTTGAATAGAAGGCACGTTCATCGTCTGGAACGGTCAAAACATGCAGCTTGTCGCGCGGGATACCGATGTTTTCGTAAAACTTCAGGCGTTCTTCTTTCCAATATTCGAGCAATTCCATTCCCTGCTCGGGCCGACAAAAATATTCGAGCTCCATTTGTTCGAACTCGCGTGAGCGGAACGTAAAATTCCGTGGATTAATTTCATTGCGGAACGCTTTGCCAATCTGCGCGATACCGAATGGCAGTTTCTTGCGCGATACTTCCAGGATGTTCTTAAATTGAACGAAGATCGATTGTGCTGTTTCAGGACGCAGATAGGCGACGGAAGTTTCGTCAGCTGCGGCACCTACATGCGTCTCGAACATCAAGTTGAACTGTCGCGGCGCAGTCAAATCCTTACCGCCGCAATTTGGACACTGTTTAACGCCTTTCTTTTCGACAACCTGGTCAGTGCGCAAATGTGCGTTGCAAGTCCGGCAATCGATCATCGGATCAGAAAATCCTTCGACATGACCGGATGCCTTCAGTACCGCAGGGTGCGTCAGAATAGAGCCGTCCATGCCGACGACGTCGTCCCGCTCATGCACGGTCACATGCCACCAGTAATTCTTGAGATTACGCTTTAACTCGACGCCGAGCGGCCCGTAATCCCAAGCGCCGTTCAACCCGCCGTAAATTTCGCTCGACTGGAAAATGAAACCGCGCCGCTTGCACAGGCTGACGATTTTTTCCATCAGTTGAGAGTCAGAAGTCTTGCTCATTGTCTGCGCGACAGATTACACGATCCCGAATGCTTGTAGAGGCGCTCGCCGCAGCGAGCGCCTTTGTCACGTCTGGCGTTTGACACAAACGCCGCTATGACACAACGCATCAGCTACGTTTGCGTTTCGACCGTGACTTCGGTCTTCACCGAATTAGCAATGAAACATTGCTCGTGTGCGGCATGATTCATTTCTTCGAGCTCTTGCTCAGTCGGTTGTTTTTCGCCGGAGAACTTCAATCGCTGGTTTAGAGTCACACGCGTAATGGCAAGCCTGCCTTCCGCATTTTTCTCCATGTGGCCGACCGCATCGTCTTGATATTCGTCGAGTACAAACTTCTTTTTCGCGGCGATCGCAAGGAAAGTCAGCATGTGACAGCTCGAGAGCGATGCCACAAACGCTTCCTCCGGATCGACAAACTTTGGGTTTCCCAGATAAGCAGGGGCGGCCGTTGCTTGCATTTCGTGTCCGCCATCAAATTTCCACGTGTGATCGCGTGGATATTTCTGATACTCGAACGGCGTGTCCCCGCGTTTCCAAGTGAGAGTTACTTTATGTTCGGACATGCTTTTAAATAGAACGCACCGCGCTCAAGGGCAAGCGCGGGTGGTAGCAAAAATGCGCGATGCTGGTATCGAACCAGCGACCCCTTGCGTGTGAAGCAAGTGCTCTACCACTGAGCTAATCGCGCGTATGGAGATAGCAATTAGAAACAGGGAATTGGAAATTACAAGTCCGACAGATCGCAAAGGGAGGTCGTAAGCCGCCGCGCGGAGGACAAGTCAGCGGTGCGAATTCTGCCTCGTGAATTCTCAGAAGCTCTTTTATTGACACCACCGGTGCAACCCTTCACGCTCTTGGGCAGCCGCGACCTTGGTAGTCCCTTATGAAGCGTACCGTCTACATCGTCTGGGGCGTGGGCCTTGCAGTAATCCTCATTGTCTGGGGGTTCATTTGGTTGAAGGAAAGCCGCCGCGCTTCGGACCAGGTGAACACTCCGCCAAACAGAGTGCGAAGTTACGGAACCCAAAAGTACGTAACCGATATCCGAATTGGCTGGTGTAATAACGACGGTCGCATAATCGAAAGCAATCTGTTTACAGATTCGCTCACCGTAACAGTTTTTCTGCAGAATTTTGATGGCTGGTTATTAAGTAAAGCTCGCGTTGACCAGCGATTGTTGCCTGAAGATTTGAAGCCAGAAGAGCTCAAAAACTACGTATCGTTATCGGACTTAAGGAAGTCGGCCAGTTTGTCTCCGGAGCAAGAGATGGTTCTCCAATCACTGCAGGTCAAAGTTAATCACTGGATGCTTCAGGAACGATCAAATCTGCGCTTAATGATTGCAGGCCAAGTATTCGAGACAATTCCGCCTTTTGACGCTACTTCGCCGCCAACGTATGGCTCGGGAGAATTCGAAGGCGAAACGTACAATCGTGTTGTGTACCACCTCGCCGCTCCGACCGATGCAAAAGAGCTCGAAAAATGGCGTGCGATAATTCGCGCTGTTGGCCCGACTTGTGACGCTCAAATCTCCCTCGCCCGACCCATTGTCGGGGGCGCCGACGCACTGCGAATGCCGACTTTAGTGAACGCGGAGGCAATATACACCTCAGGAGCCAAGCCAGTATTTCGCAGTTTGCCCATGGTGCCTCCGATGCGGCAAGGTGCGGCGATCACTGCAGTCGTCTTCACAATTTGCGCCGTCTTCGCAGCCGCTTTGGGGACATCGGCCCTTCGTGACGCGCGCGGTGCAGGGCTACAGCCCAATCAGGATGCGCCGTGGAGTTTGTCGCGTGTTGTCTTTGCGTGGTGGCTGACGATCTGTGTTGGCTGTTTCGCCTATCTTTGGGCGTTGATGGGAGAGCATCGCAATATTTTGAGTGGAAGCGCGCCCCTGTTGCTTGGCCTTCAAGGAGCGACTCTCCTGGTCGCTACAGGATTTGGACGGAGCCAGACTCCTTGCGGGCCTTCGCAAGGTTTCTTCAATGATCTCATTTCGGAAGGCGGCGACCCAGAAATAGCACGGCTCCAGATGCTGGTTTGGAATTTCATTCTTGGGCTGATCTTCATCTGGCAGTCCATCTTCCAATGGACGATGCCTACGTTTGATCCAACCTTGATGACACTGCTTGGGATTAGCTCGGCAACTTATGTTGGTTTCAAATTAACTGCGAAGAATCAAGCTGAGGCTTCCTAGCATTTCATCACTTAGTCCTCGACGAGATCGGCGCTCTCCCGGATTTCTTGTGCGTCAATTTGTGAGTCTGCTAACGTAACCGGCGTATGTTCATCAGCACTCGTAACGTTCAAACCTTGCATCGCGCATGATCATTTTATTTGCCCCCAAGGCAATTAACCTGCAGAAATAACACCCTTATGGGCCTGGTGCGGCAAGTTCTCGAAATTGTTAAGAAGCGTAATCCAAATGAGCCTGAATTTCTTCAGGCTGTGACTGAAGTGCTCGAATCGATTCGCCCGGTCATCCAGCGTAATAAGAAATATCGAGATGGAAAGATTCTCGAGCGCTTGGTGGAGCCGGAGCGCGTGATTCACTTCCGCGTTCCGTGGATCGACGACAAAGGCCAGATTCAGGTTAACCGCGGGTTCCGCGTGCAGATGAACAGCGCACTCGGTCCCTACAAAGGCGGCCTGCGTTTTCATCCGACAGTCTGCGCGAGCATTATTAAGTTCCTCGCGTTCGAACAGGTCTTTAAGAATTCACTTACCGGTCTGCCAATGGGTGGTGGCAAGGGCGGCGCGGATTTCGATCCCAAGGGCAAATCCGACACTGAAGTGATGCGCTTCTGCCAATCGTTCATGACCGAACTATTCCGCCACGTTGGCGCCAATACTGATGTGCCGGCAGGCGACATCGGCGTGGGTGGTCGGGAGATCGGATATCTCTTTGGCCAATACAAGCGCCTAGCAAACGAATTCACAGGAGTGTTGACCGGTAAAAGGCTTAATTGGGGCGGCTCCCTGATACGGACCGAAGCGACGGGATACGGCGCAGTTTATTTCGCGCAGGAAATGCTCAAAACGCGCAACGAAACAATTGAAGGGAAAATTTGTACCGTGTCGGGTGCTGGTAACGCCGCCCAATTTACAGTGGAAAAGTTGATCGAGTGCGGCGCGAAGCCCATTACCATGTCCGATTCGAGCGGCTTCATTTACGACAAGAACGGGATCACAGAGGAAAAACTCGCCTTCATCCAAAGTATCAAGAACGTTCGGCGCGGGCGCATTAGCGAGTACGCCAAAAAATTCCGCGGCTCAAAATATGTGGCCAGCCAACGGCCCTGGACGATCAAGTGCGATTGCGCGTTTCCTTGTGCTACGCAGAACGAGGTTACCAGCGAAGATGCCAAGAAACTGATTGAGAACGGTTGCTATCTGGTTTCCGAAGCCGCCAACATGCCGACCGTCCCGGCGGGCGTTGATCTTTTCCTGGACAAAAAAATTCTCTTCGGTCCCGGGAAAGCAGCCAATGCTGGTGGCGTGGCGACTTCGGGGCTGGAGATGAGTCAAAACTCGATGCGTTTACCTTGGCCGCGCGAAGAAGTTGATGCGCGTTTGCGCCACATCATGTTCACCATCCATAAGAACGCCTGGGAAACCGCCGAGGAGTACGGGCATCCAGGCAATCTCGTGGTTGGCGCGAACATCGCTGGATTCGTGAAAGTGGCCGACGCAATGCTCGATCAAGGCGTTGTGTAGCCGAGCCAGCATGCAGGCGCGTAAAACTCTGTCGAAACCGAATATTATTGTATGAAGATAAAACCGATCATTCTTGGGATCGCTCTGGCTTGCGCCGTCCTTGGTGCAAGCGGATGTGGAGGTTATTACACTGCCTACCCGGGTTATGGCCCCTATTATGGAGGCTCTGGCCCCTATTATGGCTCCCCAGGTTCAGTTACAATCGCAGTTGGCGACCGGGCATACTATAGGCGTGGCCCCGGCTACTGGTATGGAGGCGCGTATTACGTCTGGAGACCAGGTCACTGGGCGAGACGGTACGGCCAGCAAGTCTGGATTCACGGCCATTACGTCGTGCGCGGATACTAATGCCGCGTGCTGTTTAGCGGGGCAGCCGGTCAGTGAGCTACCAAGCCGTGACCAGTCCACCCGCCAAACCGAGGGACGTTCCCACGAGCATTTCCAGAAGATCGTGGCGCCTCAAATAGAGGCGCGACCAGAAGACGAGCAACGCCAGCGCGAATGCAATCGCGCCGGCGACCGGATTGACCATAAACAGAATGATTGCGCTGTAGAAAGCAAAAAGCGCATGTAACGACAACTTGATCCCAAAATTGATCAGTGCAGCCACGATCAGCAGAAATAAGGTCACCAAGGCCCCGCGCAGTGCGAAATCCGGGGCGCGCAATACCCAAAGAGCAATCACTGCCGTCGCCGAAATTGGAATCGCACGTGGATAAAATTGCGCACGTTCCGCGCGAATGGAAACATCCGGGTCGCTCCATCGGCCCGATCGCGTTCCCCAAAAAAGCAAAAGTGCCATCGGCAGAATCACCGTCACTAACAGAGTCAGCCACAGTGTCAGCCCGGTGCGATTCGCAGCGCGCAGGACGATGATAATTGCGATCGACAGGCTAATGAAAACTAATGGATGCCCAATCCATGAAACCCATCGCGCAAAGATAACAATCGACGTGACGTCACTCTTGCCACTGTTCACTTGTGGCTTCCAATAATTTTCCCGCTCACTTCGCCGAAGCCGACGCGGTAGCCATCACCCTGGCACCAGCCGGCAATTGTCAGTGTGTCTGCGTCTTCCAACCATTTGCGCGTTTCGCCATTCGGGAGCTTTAAAGGATTCGCGCCGCGCCACGTCAATTCTAACATGCAGCCGCGCGAGTCCTCAGTTGGTCCGCTGATTGTTCCGCTGGCTAGCAGATCTCCGGGCTGCAGATTACAGCCGTTGACCGTGTGATGAGCAAGTTGCTGGGCAATGCTCCAGTACAAATTTTTGAAATTGGTGCGCGTGATGACGTGCGCAGCATTCATCGATGACGTTTGCAAGCTCGCTTCGAGTTGAATGTCGTATGTGAAATCATCCTTTGCTCGCAAGTATGGCATCGGGTCGGGATCTTGCCGCGGAAGCGGTTTTCGGAAAGGCTCAAGCGCGTCCAACGTCACTATCCATGGTGAAATGCTGGTGCAAAAATTTTTCGCCAGAAACGGACCGAGCGGCTGGTACTCCCACGCCTGAACGTCGCGGGCGCTCCAGTCGTTCATTAAAACTAATCCGAATATATGATCGACCGCGCGATCAATCGGCACCGATTCGCCTAACGAATTTCCCGGGCCAATCAGGAACGCCATTTCAAGTTCGTAATCGAGGCTCTTTGTCGGCCCGAAACTCGGCGCCGACGCATCGGGCGGTTTGACCTGGCCATTGGGCCTCCGAATATCGGTTCCGCTGATCACAACCGAGCTGGCGCGTCCGTGATAGGCTACAGGCAACCATTTCCAATTTGGCATCAGCGCGTTTTCGGGCCCACGCAACATCGTGCCCACGTTGTGCGCATGGTGATAGGACGAATAGAAATCGGTGTAATTCGCAATGCGCACGGGCAATTTCATGGTGACACTCTTTTGCGTATGAAAGACCCGCGCCCGCAGCCTCGCGTTGTCCCGCAGAATCGGCGTTTTGGCCGAGAGAAGACGCTGAATGACCGCGCGCGCCTTGCGCCACGCCGGACGACCAAGCGCGAGAAACGCATTGAGCGAGTCCTCTGAAAAAGGTTTTCGGCCCTGAAATTCCGGTGAGCGGAAATGGCCGAGTTCTTCGAGAGCAGAAAGATCGACAATCAGATCGCCAATGGCGACGCCAGGGCGCGGTTTACCTCCTTTTGGCTGAAAGACCCCGAAGGGAAGATTCTGGATGGGAAAATGCGAATCAGGCGAAACGTCGATGAATGATTTCAGTAGCATGATGGTCCGGAAGCCGCGCGGTAGTGTCAGTCCGGCTCGGACCGTCCGGACAGCGCATCGCGCTGCCCCTACCCTACAGCAAATTCAACTTGCGCAAATCATCGCGCGGCTCATCGAAGCTGCAACTGCCAAACGAGACTACGAATCGGCGGCGATATTGCACGCGTTTGGTGTCGAGCCTCCACTCACGCCACGAAAAAAAGTCGTCGGTGAACGAAAACGAATCCGCATTTTCGTCGTCTAACACGATAGCGGTTTGATTGGCGTCCCACTGATGCTCCGCAGCCAGCACCGCCGCGCCCAGCACATTCAGAAAACCGTGCATCTTTGTTTTGACTTCCTCGCGGTACTGTCGCAGCGGATGGTGGAGACCGGCTGTAAACTTGAGTGGCAGTTGATGCGTAGCCGGGGTCACCAGCGCTTTAGCAATCTGCATCGAAGTTGGAAATGCGTCCGCAGTCACCCCACCGGTGCGCAGCTTGTACCCGAAAGTCGCCGAGTCGGCATCGGAGTTAAATTCAGTGAGCAACGCGATAGTTTGCTCCGCTCTATCCGGGGGCGCTTCCCAGAAAACTGGCAAATCACCGAGAATCGAGCGCGCCTCATTCAGCGACGCGACATCGACGTCCTTTGGCAGAAACATCTCGAGGTGACTCATTGAAATAAGATCAACGTTGTGTCTTGATAATGAACGAATCGCCGCATCTGCATCGTCGACCGCTTCAAGAAAAAGATCCACGCTCGCAGTCTTAGGTCCGAGCGCAGCAACGCGAAGTGGATGTTGAGCGTCAAACTGAGAAAGGAGTTGTCTCGTGGCATCGAATTGTTCGGTAGGGAGAACAAATGCACCAAGCATCCATGCTTCCGGAGAACGGACATATTCAGTCTGATTTCTCAGCGCTGTGTCGAGCGGGAGACTGCAGGGCGGGAACATTCCCGCATAATCAATTGAGTGCGCGAGCAAAGCGCGAAGTGAAGCAGCTGGCATGGTGGCTCAGTAATTCGTTCAATTCGTTACATCGTAATTCAGTAGCGAGTTACGAATTTCGAATCACGAATGTCAGATGTTGAATGTCGCATTACAAATCTCTATTTCGTGGTCAGTTATCCGGCTAATCGGACGAGGCAAGTTCCGGGCCCATGCTGAACGACCCCTGCAGTATGCCTCCGGGCGCGATTGTTTGAATCCCTTCTTTCTTTTCAAAGGCGCGCTGTTGGTGATGGTCAGTGAGCCCCCAGCATGGTTCAATGCAAAGGAATCGTCCGCCGTCGGACCACAGTGTCAGGTACGGCACGCTCATTAAATCGAGAGTTACCCAGTGGCCGCTGGGCGGATCGACATAGGAGAATTGACGCCTTGGCACATCCAGGAGTTCCAAGATAACGGAGCCGGGCAATTCCGTTTTGGAAAACGGCATTTCTCCACCGGCGAACTCGATATCACGCGTCTGACCCGAAAGATAATTTCCAGGCGAAAAATGACGGCGGTAAAGGCCTCTTGGCATTTGTAGATGAAAGCTTTCGAACGAGGTCGCTGCGAATCCAGGATGCAATCCAAAAGAAACATGCGTAGTCAACTCAGGCTCCTCGTTTCGAAACTCGAAAAGCACGCAAACTTTACTCGCGTCGATCTTGTAGGTCAGGTTTACGCCGACTTTCAGCGGATATTCCTCGGCTGAGAAATCATTCGGCGTGATACGATATTCCAGTGACGCGCCGCTTCCGTGAAGAGAAGTTCCGGCAAGCTGCCACGTTTTGGAGCGGAGGAAACCGTGATTGCCACCTTTGATCTCGCGGCCCCGGTACAGACTGCGTCCGTCTTTAAGCCGATGGAGATAGTAACCCATCACTGTTGCATGATTCGCCCATCCTTGTGAAGGAGTTGAAAGGTCGTTGTCGCGGTAAAGAAACCCCGCCCATTTGCCCTCCTCGTTTATCCGCGCAAGGCTAACCAATTCGGCACCTAGTCGCGAAACAACGATCCGGAGGCCGTTCTCCTCATCGGTCAAAACATCGAGTTGTTGTTCCTCCCGCTGCTCCTCTGTATGCGAAAAGCTCATTGTAGTCGCTCAGCCAGACTGTCGCTTCTCCCTTCGCAAGGGTGAGAGTTACGGTGAGGATTGAACCTTATCGAGCATGGGTATGTTCCGTTCGATTCTCCCACCTCAGTCCCCTCTCCTTCAGCGGACTACCTGGCACGTCAACAGGCCTCCTTCGCGACTCACGGAAACAAGCCGCGCACTCTTTTCGCTTTTAGGACGCGCTCGACACCAATAGCCATGGCCGCAGTGCGATGAGAAATCTTATGCGCTTTTGCGCGTCTGATCACCTGCGCAAACGAATGTTCTAAGATGCGGAAAAGTTTGTCCGTCACTTCGATTTCCGTCCAGAGATAGGATTGCAAGCCCTGCACCCACTCGAAGTACGAAACGATCACGCCGCCCGCGTTACACAGAATGTCCGGGATCACAAAGACTTCGTCCCACCGTTTTTCAAGAATCAGGTCGGCCTCCGGTGTTGTCGGGCCATTGGCCGCTTCGGCGAGGATGCGGCATTTGAGTTGAGCAACGTTCTTTCCATTAATTGCGCGATCGACTGCGGCGGGCACAAGAACGTCGCACGGCATGGTGAGAAGTTCGTTGGGATTGACATGATCGCCCTGGTCGAATGCGCGCAATGTCCCTTTCTTCAAGACGTGCTGTTCGGCGGCCTTGATATCTATTCCTTTCGAATTGTAGATCGCCGCATACGCGTCGCTAATACCAACGATTTTGACACCGCTTTTGTAGGCCAGCGAGAGAGCTGCCACTGATCCAACATTGCCGAATCCCTGCACAATGGCCGTGCATTTTTCAGGATCCATTTTCAGCATGTTCATCGCCCGCTCGATCAGATAAACGACACCGCGCCCGGTTGCTTCCCGGCGGCCTTCCGTTCCGCCTATGGCAACCGGCTTGCCGGTTACGATCTCACTTACGGAATGGCCCTGGTGAACTGAATAGGTGTCCATGAACCAGGCCATGACCTGTTCATTCGTGCCCATGTCTGGGCCCATGACGTCGGTGTGCGGTCCGACAAACGGAATCATTTCCTGCATGTAACGACGCGAAACCGCCTCCAACTCAGTGCGCGACAGTTTAGCCGGATCCACGGCCACCCCGCCTTTCGCCCCGCCATACGGCAAATTGGACAGCGCACATTTCCAGCTCATCCACATCGCGAGCGCCGCAGTTTCGCCCATTGACAAGGATGGAGCGAAGCGTGTTCCGCCTTTTGTTGGACCAAGCGTCAAATGATGCTGAACGCGGTAACCCTGAAAGGTTCTTGTGCTGCCATCGTCCATGTGCACTGGCAGCGTCACTGCGACGGCACGCTTTGGATACATTAACCGTTCACGATCATTCTTATCGATGCTGAGGTAATCGGCGATGACCTGAAATTGATCACACGCCATTCGAAACACGTCGTCGTCGTAAATACTCATTGAAATAAACTTGGAGGCTAGGCCAGGCGGCAGCCAAATGCAGTTGGTATTTGCGCCGGGCGATTGGAGCCGTCAACTCCGAACGCGTTCGTGAGTCAACCCCAAAGCCGCAACACCATAAAGTCGACAACCGCATTTGCAACCCGTAGCGTCCCCTCGAAAAGCCAAACACGATGAAAATTGAGACTTTAGCTGTCCACGCAGGCCACACCGTTGATCCGGCCACGGGCGCGGTTTCGTTGCCGATTCATCTTTCAACAACGTTCGAGCGAGACGCCGAGGGCACGTACTCGCGCGGGTTTATGTATACGCGCAACAACAATCCGAACCGCCAGGCACTCGAACAGGGAATCAGCGCGCTGGAGGGCGGCGCAGGGGCCGCCGCTTTCGCTTCCGGGACGGGAGCAAGCATGTCGATCTTCCAGGCGCTGGCGCCGGGCGATTACGTCCTCGCGCACGTGGATGCGTACTATGGAACATCGCGATTACTGCGAGAAATTTTTCAGCGCTGGGGACTCGACATTAGCTTTGTCGACATGAGCGATCTTCACGCCGTCGAAAAAGCGCTGGGCCCGAAGACAAAGCTCGCCTGGATGGAAACTCCCTCTAATCCGCTGTTAAAAATTGTCGATCTCGCGGCGGTCGCGAAGATTATCCACGCAGCGGGTGCGATCTGCGTTTGTGATAATACCTGGGCGCCAACGATCCAGCGCCCATTCGATCTGGGCGCGGATCTAGTCCTGCATTCCACGACAAAATATTTCGGCGGTCATTGTGACGTCCTCGGAGGAATTGTTGTTTCCAAAGTGGAGGACGATTTTTTTCAACGCATCCGCACCATTCAATACGAAGGTGGGGCGGTCCCCTCTCCTTTCGATTGTTGGCTGATCCTGCGCGGTATGCGCACCCTTCCCTGGCGGATGCGTGGGCATTCTGAAAACGCAATGAGAATCGCCGATTTCCTTTCCGGACATCGAAAGGTGTCGCGCGTCCACTATCCCGGATTGAAGTTGCATCCTGGACATGAGATTGCTGCAAAACAGATGTCGACGTTTGGTGGAATGCTTTCCTTTGAGGTGAAGGATGGGCGTGACGCAGCAATGTCCGTCGCTGCTAAAACAAAAATCATTACTCGCGCGACCAGTCTCGGCGGAGTGGAAAGTTTGATCGAGCATCGAGCATCGATTGAAGGAGCAGGAACAACTTCGCCTGAAGGCCTCTTGCGATTGTCCATCGGTCTGGAAAACGCCGAAGACCTGATTGAAGACCTCGACCAGGCGCTGGCATAATTGTGGGGCGTTGCAATGAAACGCCATTGATTGATCGACCTCTGACACAGACGCCTACAAGTCTTTACAATGCGCGATTTATTTTTCGGCGAAAGATATCCACGATATCCTGCACCTCGCGCACGCGCAGAAAATACGCGCAAGCAAAGAACGCCGCAGCGCCCAACGCGATTGCAATGAGCAGCTCGCATAGCTTTGGGAAAAAGCGCAGCTGCGACCACGCGCCAAGCCACCAGTAATTTGCCGCCCAGCAAATCAGCGCCAGCACTGCGCCAGCAAGACACATTTTTCCAAGGCCGATCAGCAATTGTCGCGTTTCCAGGCTGCGCACGTGGCTGCGCATTAATGCATAAAGCAACAGGAAATTAATTGTTGCAACCAGGCTCGTCGAAAACGCCAGACCACGATGTCCCCAGCCAAGCCGAAAGGTAAAAAGCCAGTTCAGAAAAAGATTCGCGCCAATCGCAAAGAAACTGATGATCATCGGCGTGTTGCGTTTTCCGATCGCGTAAAACGCAGGTGTTAGCACCTTCAAGACTGAGTAAGAAGCAAGACCGACGGCGTAATACTCCAGCGCGCCGGCAGTCTCTCGCGTCATTTCCGCATTAAATCGCCCGTGCTGATAGATCACGCTGATAATTGGCGAGGCAAACATAGCCAGCCCAATCGCCGATGGAATAGTGAGCAAAAATGCGAGCCTTATCCCACGAGCGAGAATCGCGCGAAACTCGTCCACGTTTCCAACAGCCGCGCTTTTTGATACCAGTGGAAGAGTAACTGTTCCAATCGCCACGCCGAAAATGCCCAGCGGCAATTGCATCAGCCGAAACGCAATGTTTAACCAACTGACCGCACCGTTGCCGAGGCTGGCCGCGAATCCGCTGTTGATGAGCACATTCACCTGCACGGCGCTCGCAGCAATCACCGCAGGTCCCATCAAGGTGAGGACCGTGCGCACGCCTTCGTCACGCCATTGAAAATCGGCGTGATACTTGTAGCCAACGCGCCAAAGAGACGGGAATTGTCCTGCTAATTGCCAGGCGCCACCGATCAGTGTCCCGATTGCCAATCCGACCAGCGACCGCGCACCGAAATTTGGATCAAGCCACCATCCAATTGCGACGCCGCCGATGATTGAACCAAGATTGAAATAACTCGATGCCATCGCCGGCGGCCCGAAGACATGTTTCGCGTTGAGCATGCCCATCACCAACGCGGCAAGCGACACGAGCAACATGAAAGGCCACATGATGCGCGTGAGCAAAATGGTCAGTTCGGTCTTGTCCGGCGACCAGCTTCCCCAGGTTAAAAGATCCACAAGTTGCGGGGCGAACACGATGCCGAGCAGCGTGACCGCGCTCATGGAAACGGCCGTGAGTGTGGCAACTTTGTTCGCAAGTCGCCACGCCGATGCATCGCCGTCGACCGTGATTTTCTTCGAAAACGTGGTGATGAATGCTGTCGAGAGCGCGCCTTCAGCAAACAAATCGCGCAACAAATTCGGCAATCGAAACGCCATCAGGAACGCATCGAGATTTCTGCCAGCACCGAAAAGACCGGCAAACACCATCTCGCGGATCAATCCGAGGATGCGACTCGAAAGAATCGCCATGCCCACGATTCCCGCCGCGCGCGTGCTTCCTCGCCGATCTTCGGCCGCAGTCATCGGCGAACAAAGAACAGCGTCCAGCGATTTACGAAAGCAAAAACTTCACTAACAAAGACAGGCCGCAGCGCGGCGGTTCGCTGCATTGGCTATTTCAAAAACAGATTCATGCTGTCGAGGTCGATGATACCATGACAGTTGTACATTGTGTCCATCCCCAGGATCCCGCTGACTCCGGTGCCGCCCTGCGCCATTGTGAAATTGGGCAATACCGTGACGCCAAATTTCGCCGACGGCGTTTTGAAGTCGCCAATCTTAAGGTCGTTGATTTGTCCTGCGCTAACCTTCCGTGCCGCGCCACGAGCAAAATACGCAGAGACGCGTGTTGCTTCCACCGGAATGCCGATCGACTTAAGAAAAGGTTCGTGGAAGATCGTAATAAATGATCCCGTATCGACGAGCAGACGAGTGTCTTGCCCGTGGATCGAACACGGCACAGTTAAGGCGCCGTTTCTTTCCCGGCGCAAAGGAACTCTCGTGAATTTTTCTGCCGCCGCGACGGAGCTGAGGTTAATTTGCCGTGTTTGACCGACTTTAAGGAAAATAAGTTTTGTCCGGCAATTGATTACCGCTTTGTGCCGGGTGAGAAGATCCAAACCCAGAACGCCATCGACGTGGCCGCCAGCTGCACCTGAATGGTTTGAACTGCGCAGCGCCACAAGAAGGCTCCCAAAACTCATGCTGCCGGCTGTGAGATTTTGCGCAAAACCCACGGGAAGTTGTTGACCGTTGACTTGAATGAACCGGATGTATCCCAAACTGCCTTGCGACGGCTTTATGCCGAACGAAGAAGCAGCGGCGGCGTCCAGAATGACTTGGCTGGAGGCGGTATCGACCAGCAAATTCGCTCGCTGCCCGTTGATGCGGACAGACATTATCATTTTGTTTAAAGGGCTGTAGTGAACTCGAACAGCCTTGTATCCACTTAGCTGCATTGGCCCACCTTTGACCGAAGCCTCCGTCGAAGACGGAATGATCCCGAGAACAGCTAGGACGATACAAAAATGTCGAACGGGCTTCGACATTGTTTCGTCCGTCACATTCCCGTTGGGCAATCGATGAAAGCCCATGGAATTTTGAATCGTTTGGACAAATGCGCCGCCAGCCCTTTTACACCGAAAACTTCGGTGGCGTAATGTCCGCCGAGCAGGAGATTCATCCCAAGCTCCTCGGCCGCCACTGCCGCCCAATGCGGCGCTTCCCCCGTGATAAACGTGTCGATTCCCTCCTGCGCAAGCCTGTAGATTTCCGAGCCGGCACCTCCGGTGATGATCCCGATTGTTCCAGTTTTCTTCGGACCAAACATGAAGGCTTTTACGGGACCAGCGAGTGCTTTTTGCAATTTGCGATCGACTTCATCGCGCGGCAAGGAAACGCGCGCCTTCACGCCGATCAACTGACCTTTTTCTTCGAAGAACGGTTGATTTGATGTAAGTCCGAGCGCTGCTGCGAGCTGTGCATTGTTACCAACCTGGGAATGCAAATCGAGTGGCAGATGTGCGCTATAAAGCGCGATGTTGTTTTCAAAGGCGAGCTCGAGTTGCCGACGCAACGTGCCGGTCACCGGTTGCAAACCTTGCCAAAACAAACCGTGATGCACGATCACGAGATCGACGTTCTGTTTTGCCGCGGCTGCCAAGACTCGTGTCGAAACGTCAACGCTGGCTCCGATCTTGGTCACATCCCCCGAGTTTTCGATCTGCAGACCATTGAGTGCGTTGTCCCAATCGCCTATCTCGCGAATGCGCAAAAAATCATTTGTATAATCAACGATCTCAGGGAGCGACGTCATGTTTAGGTATCGTATTGGACAGCGAAGATCGACAATCGCCCGCCGATGCCGCGGACTTCCTGTGGCGGCAGTTCCTCAAAACTAAACGAATCACCGGAACGATCTCGCACTGCCGCGGTTACCAGCAGCGGTTTCCCGGTCGTCTTGGTTAGTCCCTGCATGCGCGAAGCGATATTCACAGTGTTCCCTATGGCAGTGAATTCGAGTCTTTGAGGGGATCCGATGCTGCCCACAATCGCCGGCCCGGAATGAATTCCAATTCCGATTTGGATCGGGGCGCGACTCTTTACCGCGAGATCGTTGTTCAGCTGGCTTACCGCTAGCAGAATTTCCCGGCCGGCGGCAACTGCGTCGCCGGCGTGATTAGAGCGAGCGTCCCCCACGCCGAAAATCGCCATAAATCCATCGCCCAAGTATTTGTTTACCAATCCGCGATGATTCTCCTCGACGACGCGGACGGTTACACGGAAAAAATCGTTCATTACTTCGACTACGTCGCTCGGTGCAGACACGTTTGTTCGTGCGGTCCACGAACGCATGTCCACAAACATGACGGTAATCTCCTCCTCGACGCCGCTCAATCCGGGGTCGTGCGCCAGAATTTGTTCGGCTGCGCGCCTGCCGACGTGCAAGCCGAATGTTTGACGTAATTTCTCCTTGTCCCTCAGCTCGCGGACCATGTTGTCGAATTCGCCTAGCAACCGCCCGAATTCATCCGCCCGGCTCACGCCGAGATCGATATCAAATTTACCACGTGAGACCGCATCCGCGGCGGCACGGAGTTGATCGATCGGTTTGGCAACAAGCCAGCTCATCATCAATGCCGTGAAAATTCCGAATGCGATACCGACGACACCTACAAACACAGCAAACCACTCCGTATTAATCGTCGGTGACCGCGGCGCAAACATAAGCAATAAGAGTGAAGCGATCGGGCAAATCGACGCGGATACCGCCCACACGATTCCGCGGCCACGCAATGACAGCGTGAACACGCCTGGGATCAGATCGGCGCGCTCGCCTCTAAAGAAGACGGGAAACAATCCCCAGTAACTGGCCAGTTCGACTAAAAAGAATGAATGCGTGACCGCTATAAAACCGGAAACGCAAAATGAAATCGGCAAGTGCCAGAGCAATCGCGAATCAAGTGGATTTTGAACCTGCAAAAGTGCGCCAACAAAAACAGGAATGCACAAAAACCAGGCAACACCGCAAATCGCAGCGGCAAACCATGGCAGATGAATCAACCGGCGGCGCGCTGTTACGAGCGAAGCGGAATCGCTGGCCATTCCCGCGCAAAGGCCATGGAACAATTCACGAAACGACATGATTCGTCTGAGCCACAGGACCACCCCGACGGGATAGGCTACGACATTGTAAATAATGATCGTCTCGAGGAAACGCTGCTTTAAGGCAGGAGAAACGAGTAACGGCTGAATAACAGTCGTGTTGTACCATATATTGAACGCGCTCCCGAGAATTTGCGGAACCACCGGCGCCAGTGCCGTGAGTAATAGACCGTAGCGCTTGCGCGCGATAGTCACTTTTTCGGGAGTGTCCATGGTCGGAAATAATCGAGCAGAATTAAGCGGCCGTGATTTGCTTGTTCGCAATCGCGGCGTACACGGGAGAAATCTGTAAGCGATCCGAATTGAAATCCAGCGTCCAATGGCCGAAAGAAATTGTCCTGGTGGCTGGGCAAAACATAGCGCGGCTGTAAGCGCTCGACCGCGTCAGGCAGTCGCGCGCGTGAATCTGGCAGGGCCATACCCAAAATTGCAAGATCGACGCGCTCATGAGGCGGCAATTGCACAGGTGTTCCACCAGAATCGATGTAGATGCGCTGATCTCCAACTTCGATGAGAAACGCTAGTGGCTCGCCACAAACCCAATCGGCCGGATGCAGTGGCGGCCCGGAGCCGCGCATTTCACTTTGACCGAAAGGCACCTTGCCAAAAAGCCGATCATGCGTGGCAGACAACACGCGAATTTTCCATGGCCCAAGCCACCGCACATCTCCGGGTGTCACCGCATCGCCGGACGAAGCGCCTGCTCGTTTCGCAAGTTCGACGACTGAGGCCGAAGCGATGAGACGCGCGTGCGTCCTCGACATGACAATCGGCACATCGAGCAGATGATCGAAATGCCCATGAGTAACCAGAATCGCGTCCGCCTTTGGCGCGAGATATCGCATTCCCTCTGCAATTCGAGACATGTCCGGCCGAATGCGCGAGCCAAGCGCAACACTCAAAAGATCAACGCGCGAAAAGTAGGGATCGACCAGCAGAGCGCGTCCATCGAACTCGAATTGGTAACCATTTGTACCCAGGTACGTCACGCGCACTCCGGTTCGTGGCATTGCGCCAGCGTCCTTTACAATCAGGTCAGTATAAGAATGCAGCCCCGCGCCTAAGACTTGCGCCGAGAATCCAAAGAAAAGAAGAAGCGCGCCTTTCAATCCTTTGAGCCGATCCTACCGAAGCGTTCTGTCGCGGCCAATTGCAAGTTTGCTTGACGAAGTCCGCGCTCCTGCCTTCAATAATTGAAATGAGTGTGGAGTACACGGACGCACCAACGGTTCGGTCTGAGTCGAGCACCGGAGACAAAATGGCGTGTCCATACTGTGGGCATTCACTGCCTAAAGATGCCACAAGGTGTGATCGCTGCGATTGGACGCGTGACGCAAGTGAAACGGCGGAAGGCAAAGCGAGTGACGCCATCGCTGTTATCTTTAGTATCATCCCCGGCTTGGGACATATTTATAAGGGCCACAAGTTTGCGGGCTTTCTCTGGATGTTTGGTGCGATCCCAGTCGGGATTTTCGTGTTGTTGGCGGCATTCGCTTCTGCGGGTTGGGGCCTCGGCCTGTTTTTCTTCTATCTCATCGCGGTAATGCTTCATGCCTACGCAGTACACGATCGCGTAGCGCCCCCAAGAGAAGACGAAGGCGAAGAGTACTGACATCGTCGAAGCGTTAAAACGCTGAGTCGTTACATCGTGAATCGATTCAATAATCTCGATCCTCGAATTACGATTCCCCTATGATCCACGTCACATCTCCGGCGGATGGACTCACTCTTGACGCCGGAAATTGCGGATCGCCTTCGATGACGCGCTCAATCAAACTGGCGTTTTTCGCCGCGCCGACCAGGAAACATACATGCCGCGCGTGATTGATGAGCGGGAATGTGAATGTCAATCGCCACGCGTCTAACTTTGGAACAAAGTTTGCAACAACTCGCCTTGTCGTTTCATCCAACGCGGCAGTCCCCGGAAAAAGCGACGCAGTGTGTCCATCATCTCCGAGGCCGAGAAGAATGAGATCATGCCGGTAAATCGGTTCGCCTCGCTGCGTGGCCATCAAGCCGAGTTGGTCCTGATATTCCTGCGCCGCCACTTGTGGATCGATCTCACCGCGCATACGCAGGATTGATTTTTCGGGAACCGCAGCAGGCGCGAGAAGGTTTTCCCAGGCCATCGTGAAGTTGCTCTGTGGATCGTCCGGGGGGACGCAACGCTCGTCTCCGAATGTAATCCGGGCCAACTCCCACGGCAGATCGTGCCCGATTACGGCAAGCCGTGTGTAAACCGGCGCGGGTGTCTTCCCACCTGAAAGCGCAAGTCGAAATTCGCTGCGTTCTCCAAGGGCTTTGTGCGCCTCGTTGAGAATGAAGTCGGCAGCGTCGGCGACGAAATTCTTCGTTCGGATTACGTGGCTACCCATTCGCGCTTAAAGTTAGATCGCGCAATGTGACTGCCCGCGCTTGTGCAAATAACGCTGATGGTATTCTTCCGCGCGCCAGAACTTTGACGCAGGTTCAATTTGCGTTACCACTGGCTGGCGAAAACGCCCGCTCGCATCGATCTCTTTCCTGGACCCTTCCGCCGCCGACTTTTGCTCGGGCGAATGATAAAAAATTACTGAGCGATACTGTGTCCCGACATCCGGACCCTGCCTGTTCAATGTTGTGGGGTTGTGGTTCGACCAGAAAACGTCCAAAAGTTCCCCGTAATTGATTTGTGATGGATCGAATTCCACTTCCACAACTTCGGCGTGGCCTGTCTTGTCAGTGCAAACATCTTCGTAGGTCGGTTTCTCCTTCGTCCCGCCGGCGTAACCGACTGCTGTAGACAAGACTCCCTTCAAATTACGGAAAGTTTCCTCGACACCCCAAAAACAGCCTGCGCCAAATGTGGCCTTCTCCGTGCCCATCAGCAGCAAAATGGAATGATTATCATAAGAGTGCAACCGTTTGGGATATTGCTTTCGTTTCTTCACGATGTTCATATTGCCCTAAAGTCTTAGTAGCCAAGGGTTGGCGAATCTGGCAGAACAGCGGCCAATCCTTTCATTGAATGAATTCTTCCGCCACGACTCTTGATCAGACTCGCCCGACCCTTCCTGTGCGGCTTCTCAATGGCTGTGGCGCGTTGTTGGATAAGAGCCCAATTCCGCGCACGCCTCTTCGTTCAGTTGATTTAATCGAGACGGCAAAACGCCGTTGCGGTCTCGATGATTTTGGAGGGGGCGACTTTTTCGAGGGAATCTCGCGGTTACTCGATTCCTGCCAACGCGAGGCCCAGCTTAACCTGATCGGAAGAATTGTTCTTCGGGCTGATCTCATACGCATACTGTGTTCACGTTTGTTCATACAACGAGATCGAAAGGCGTATCCAAGCATCGTGCGACAGGAAATTCGTGAACCTCTCTTCATCGTCGGTTTGCCTCGCAGCGGTACAACCGTGTTGCACACCTTACTCGCCTCGGATCCCGATCACCGAGTTCCGCTCACTTGGGAAGTCATGACGCCATCTCCACCTACCCATGATAATGAGAAGCGGCGAATACAACGGGCAATTAGCAGTTGTAATTGCTTCAACTGGCTGGCGCCCACATTTCGCCAGGTGCACCCCGTTGGTGCGGAGCTTCCGCAAGAATGTGTCAGTCTTATGGCGCCCACATTCATGAGTGACCAGTTCGATGCGATGTATTATGTTCCTTCGTATCGGGCCTGGTTCTTTCGTCAGGATCTGCGACCGGCATACGAATATCACCGCCGTTTTCTTCAACATCTGCAGGTCCGGCAAAACGCGCGGCGTTGGGTGCTCAAGGCCCCGACGCACATGTTTGCCTTGCCAAGTCTGCTGGCTGTTTACCCTGACGCGCTTTTTGTCCAAACCCATCGCGCGCCACTCGATGCCATGGCTTCCGTATCGAGCTTGATAACGATCCTGCGGCGTGTGTTTAGCGATACGGTCGATCCACTCACGGTTTGCCGCGAGGCGATAGATTACTGGTCGAAAACACTGGCTAAGTTTTTACAAGAACGAGCTCTATTGGCAAAGCATCGCATTTGCGACGTCGATTATGTTGAGATTCATCGCGATCCTCTCGCGGTGGTGCGGCGTATTTATGGACACTTCGGTTGGTCGTTATCTCAGAAAGTAGAGGAACGGATGCGTCGAGCGTTGGCAAGCCAACCGGAGGAACGACATAGGCTTCATCGGTACGATCTCTCGCAGTTTGGCGTGGAAGAAGCGGAGAGCGCCGCTCGATTTGCGGCCTATTGCGACCGGTTTGGTCTCGCTGCGCGCAGGAAATATGCGGCTGGCGAGCCATCGAAAAAGCTGGTTAGGAGATAAGGTCAACAACTCTAAAAAGCGGATCGAGTTGCCGGAGTTGCTGGCATGAGGAAAACTTCGCTCACATGACTTTTGAAGCGTGCCGCACGATTGCGGCCGATCATCCCAGCTTGCCCGGGCATTTTCCGGACGCGCCTCTTGTACCAGGCGTATTGATCCTCGATGAAGTTCTCACCGCATTGCGCGATTGGCAGAAAGACTGCCAGCTTACGGCAATCCGGACGGTCAAGTTTCTGCAGCCGCTAAAGCCTGAGCAGCCATTTACGATCTGCCTTTCCACGAGCAATGATGACGCGACTGGAATCAATTTTTCCTGTCGCATCGAAGGCCACTTAATAGTTGAAGGCCAACTTGAAGTTTGTTGCCGAACAAAGATGACCTCGTGAACGCACCCTTTACCGACGCGCAAACCTTTAAGGTACGGTCAAGCGATCCGCGCCTGGCTGAATACCTCAAGGAATATCCACCGCCGGTGTTTAGTGAACGACTGTATCAAAGCATCGAACTCTTGGAGCGTTACAGCGTCGAGATGGCTATCGCTCTGGCGTGCCGGTTAAACGTGATCGATCACCTCGGTGAATGGCGATCGGTCGATGATTTGTGTCGGCTCCTTTCGTTTCAGCCTTCTTTTAAGTTCGCCTTACAATGGATCCTCGACCGTCTGGCCGAAATCGATTGCGTTGAGGCTCGGACCGACGGGAACACTCGCCTTTACCGTCTGCGGAACACGTTGCGCAAACCGGATATCGAAAACCTCCGTGCAGCAGCTCTACAAATCGATCCTGCGAATGCGGCGACCTTGGATTTACTGGATCACGCCGCGAGCCTCTATCCTGCTGTCGCCAGTGGCGAACAAAGCGGTGATCGCAATTTGCTCGGTCCGCAAGGAGTGCCGTTGTGGTTGAATTATTTTCACAATGAAAATTTGAGCTATGCCGTGAATAATTGGGTCGGCGCAACGCTTGCAGCTGAGCGCGTTTCCGGTCGACGGGCGCTTCGGATTCTAGAAGTCGGCGCAGGCCCCGGCAGCGCCAGCGAAATTTTGCTACGCGTGTTTGATGAACGCGGACTTTTGCCACACGTAGAACGTTATCTCATTACAGAACCGAACGCGTTTTTCCTGCGATGCGGCCAGCGCAAACTGGCAAGGCAGTATCCTGGTCTTCCGGTTGAATGGAGTGCGCTCAATCTCGATTTGCCTTGGAGCAATCAAGGCATCACCCCGGGTGAATTCGATTTGATATACGCCGTTAATGTCATGCACATCTCCAGGGACCTCTTGTTTAGCTTGAACGAAGCACGCTCGGCTCTGGCTAGCGACGGCTGGCTCGTGATCGGCGAATGTCTGCGGCCCTATCTCAATCAACCAATCTACCCCGAGCTGATGTTTCAGATTCTTGAGAGCTTTACAAACGTCCAGACAGATCCAGAGATTCGCCCTAACCCGGGATTTCTAACTTCAGAGCATTGGCGGCGCGCGTTTACTCGTGCAGGCTTCCAGTGTGTCGAAGTTGCGCCGAACATCGATCGCATTCGCGAGATCTACCCACACTTTTTCACCGGCGCAATCTGCGGACAAAACGTCGGGCCCGGCAAATGACCTCGGACGTTCTCCAGACGAAAGCCTCCGACCCAGTGCGTTGGACGGGCTTGCCTGAACGCGGCACCCTGACTTCGCTGCGTTTGATCGCCTGGATCGCGACGCACATCGGGCGTTGGGCGGCAAGGCTGCTGTTATATCCGGTCACAACGTATTATGTGATTACTGCAAGGGCGGCTCGCCGAACTTCGTACGAATACCTTAAGCAAATGCGCGGCTACCCCGCCCACTGGTGGAATGTGTTTCGTCATTTTCTTTGCTTCGCGGCGACTATTCTGGATCGCGTTTACCTGTTGCGCGGCGAGTTCCAGCGCTTTGAGGTAAAGCTTCATGGCAAAGAAATCCTGCACCGCCGCATGGAAAGCGGAAAGGGTTGCATTCTGCTGGGCTCACACTTGGGCAGTTTCGAAGTATTGCGAGCTCTGGGCGTGATGCAGGGAAAGTTTCCGCTCAAGGTTTTAATGGACGCAAACCACAACCAAAATATCACCCGCTTTCTGGATGCATTGAACCCTGTGATCGCTGGCACGGTAATCGCGCCGGATCGGGTGGATACTTTGCTGACAGTTAAGGAAAGTCTCGATGCGGGATTCTTCGTTGGCACGCTGGGCGACCGTGTCTCGAACGATGGTAAGACGGCCCGGTGCCAGTTTCTTGGCCGGTCAACCGCGTTCCCGGTCGGCCCGATTGTCCTTGCCGCCATGACGCATCGTCCCGTTATTTTGTTTTTCGGTCTCTACCGGGGGGGGAATCGTTACGAAATTTACTTCGAACATTTTGCCGATGAGATCACCTTGGATCGCGATCGTCGCGCTGAAGAGATCCAGCTTTGGATGCAGCGCTACGCCGAACGGCTGGAGTATTACGCGCGCCTTGCGCCTTACAACTGGTTTAATTTTTATCCGTTTTGGGACCAGGCTTCGCCGCGTTAGATCGTTACACAATCGCATCGACAAATTGAACCACGGATCACCAATTACGATTCACGAGCGTTTTCTCGCCGCAGTAACAATGTAACGAATCACTGCGAGTCCCAATGGTTTACGAGGTTCCAGTTAGCAAAGCAGAAATTCGCACATTGATCCCCCACTCCGGTCTGATGTGTTTGTTGGATGAGATAACCCGGTGGGACGATGAATCGATTACATGCGTCGCTAACACGCACCGTGATTCCGCTAACCCATTACGCCGCGACGGACGTTTATCTGTTGTCCACGCTTTCGAATACGGCGCGCAAGCGGCGGCAGTCCATGGCGGATTGCGGGCCCGCTCGGTCGGCGCCACTGCGCCACCCGGCTACCTGGCTGCCCTGCGCGACGCGCGCTTGCATGTGGTATTTCTGGATGATATTACGTCGCCGCTGCAGGTCTGTGCAAACCGCCTCTTCGGTGACGGTGCCAACACAGTTTATGAATGCCGCGTTTTAGCCAACAATGCTCTGTTGGCCAATGGGCGTGTTACCATCATACAACGCGCCTAGCTGCGTCTCCGTGACGCGTAACGGGAGCAATTGCATCAGGCAAGTTCGTTTCGAGACGACGCCGAAACCAGTAGGCGACACGCGTGCGCGACCCTACATCACAATTCCGCCGTCGACGCACAACACCTGGCCGGTGATATAACCAGCTTCAGAAGACGCGAGAAATGCCACCGCGTTGGCGATGTCTTCAGGCGTGCCCGTTTTGCCCAGCGGAATCTTTGATTGAATGGAATTCTTAATTTCATCGGAAAGTCCGGCAGTCATGTCTGTCGTAATGAATCCCGGGGCCACCGCGTTGACGGTGATATTGCGACTAGCCAATTCGCGGGCAAGGGATTTGGTAAAACCGATCACGCCTGCTTTGCTGGCCGCATAATTTGTCTGCCCTGCATTGCCCATCAGCCCAATAACCGAGCTGATGTTGACGATACGACCGCCCCGCTGCTTGATCATGGCGCGGATAACCGACTGGGTAAAACTAAAGACGCCGCGCAGATTTGTATTAATGACCGCGTCCCAATTCTCGAGTGACATTCGCATGGCAAGCACGTCTCGGGTAATACCGGCGTTGTTAACCAGAATGTCGGCCCTGCCAAAATCGTCCAGAACCCGTGCGCCGATTTTTTGCACGGCCGCGTGGTCCGCGACATCGACGGTGTAAGCCTTCGCCGCATCAGCGCGAATTGAGTGGATCTGATCCACGATGCTCTTTGCGTTTGCTTCCGTGCGGCTCACACATGCCACACGCGCTCCTTCGTTCGCCAGTCGCAAGGCGATGGCTTGTCCAATCCCCCGGCCCGCTCCCGTAACGATCGCAACTTGATTCTCAAATCTCATATGGGTTTTTGAAGAGTGAAGAGTAGCTTTGTGCATCGCTCCGTGTCGAGGGCTGGCTTTCCGGCGCGGCCTACACCGCTCCGTAGCGACGCTGCCGCCGCCCAAATTCTTCCACGGCGGCAACGAGATCTTTTTTTGTGAAATCGGGCCACAGTTTTGGCGTGATATACATCTCGGTGTAGGATGTTTGCCAAAGAAGGAAGTTCGACAGACGCATTTCGCCCGAAGTGCGAATGAGCAGATCGGGATCGGGATAGTACCGTGTGTAGAGGTGTTTGCTGAACATCTCCACATCGATCATTGCCCTGTCGATGTGACCCAGTTCGATCGCGCGAAGCAAACTCTTGATGCCATCGATGATTTCGAGACGGCCTCCATAACTCAGAGCGAGAATGAGAGTCAAACCAGTATTGCCAGCGGTTTGCTCGATGGTTTTATGAAGTTGTTCCTGCGAACTGGCGGGTAAGTCAGTCAATCGGCCGATGGCCTGAAGACGCACATTTTTCTCAATCAATTCCGGCGTCTTCTCTTTCAGAAATTTTTCGAGCAGACGCATGAGCGCGAGGACTTCTGTCTTGGGACGCTGCCAGTTTTCAGCGGAGAAAGCGTAGAGTGTCAGATATTCTACTTTTAATTCGCCACATCCTTCTACGCACTCGCGAACAGCCTGGGCACCAGCTTCGTGTCCTTTGATGCGCGGCAACCCCCGACCCTTGGCCCATCGGCCGTTACCGTCCATGATGATAGCGATGTGACGTGGAACGCTCTTCACGTTCGGAGGCATGACTACAAGATGATTGTCTCACCGCGTGCCGGCCCGACGCTAATCATAGATAATTTTGCCCCCGTTAATTCGGAAATGTATCTGACGTATTTCCTCGCCGCAGGAGGAAGCTGCGAAAAAGTTCGAGCAGAATGAGTAGGCGTATTCCAGCCGCGCACGTCTGTGTAGATTGGCTCACAATTGGCCAGCTGTCTTGCATCGCAGGGCGGAACGCTAAGGCGCTTTCCATTTAGCCGATAAGCTACGCAAACCCGGATCGGATCAACATGATCCAGCCCGTCCAGGTTAGTGATGGTGAGCTCGTCGATCCCATTGATCATTCTGGCATAGCGGGTCGCCACAGCATCGAACCAGCCACAGCGACGTTTGCGACCCGTGGTAGCGCCGAATTCCCTCCCCAGGTTGTGAAGCATATTCGCCAATTGCATGTCTTCTGTCGGCAAAGCCCCCTCGCCTACGCGAGTTGTGTATGCCTTCATCACGCCCACTACCTGGTCGATCCGGTGAGGTGGCACACCAGTCCCGGTGCATGCGCCCCCGGCGGTTGTATTTGAGGAAGTCACATACGGATACGTGCCGTGATCGATATCGAGGAATGTTCCCTGCGCTCCCTCGAAAAGAATGTTTTTGCCCCGCTCCATGGCGCGATGCAGATACACGACCGTGTTGTCAACGAATGGACGCAATCTCTTGCCTGCCGCCAGATAGCTTTCATTGACCTCTCGAAAACTGACAGGCTTCGCGCCGAGTGCTTGGAGAATTCTGTTGTTCTCGGTCACCTTGGCCTGCAATTTTTTTGAAAACACAATCGGCTGTATCAGATCGGACATGCGCAGGCCCGTGCGTGCTGCTTTGTCACCGTAAGCTGGACCAATCCCGCGTTTGGTAGTTCCAATTCTGGTATGGCCTTGACGCAGTTCGCGCTGCTCATCGAGCAGTCGGTGATAAGGGAGGACCAAATGGGAGCAGTCGCTGATCAACAGATTTTTGCCGATTGTAATGCCTAGTTTGCGCAAACCATCGATCTCGCCAAGCAACGCGATCGGGTCGATCACAACACCGTTTCCGATTACGCAGACTTTACCGCGTCGCAGAATTCCTGAGGGGATCAGGTGCAAAATGTATTTAACGCCACGATGAAAGACCGTGTGTCCGGCGTTATTGCCGCCCTGGCTTCGAACAACGATGTCAGACTTCGCGGTAAGCACGTCAATAATCTTGCCCTTACCTTCGTCGCCCCACTGCGCTCCAATTAAAATTGTATTGGCCATTGCAATCAGAAATGGGCAAAAAATTTTCCCGATGCATCCGGCAGGACACAGTCGGGACTGCCTATGAATAATAGGTTGGCGGCATCTACGTGCAACAAAATTCGCGCTTTGCCCTACTCTTGCTCCTTATATTTTCATACTCGTGCTCTGAGAAGCGAACTGACCGAAGAGACCGAGTCAGAAACGAAGCCTCTGATTAGGGTGCGGGCGTTTGCCCTTTTGACAAAGGAGTAGCGCTTGGCTCCGATCTTCCGGATTCCATAAACGTTGGCCGCACTGCGCCAGCCGCGTGCGGCTTTGCAGCTCGTGAACTTGTCCGATGCGATGTGTTTGTCTGTTCAGAGCGGGGCTCCCTTTTTACCGGCCTTGGAGTCTCAGGGGCAGCTGGGCTCGGCGTTGAAGCAGCCTCGGAATCTGATTGGCCAGATTTCCTCGCTTGTGATGGATTGGGATTGTTGAGCCGCTCGGCAGCAAGCGCTCCCGCCATTCGCATTTGCTCAAGCGTCGGCTCTGCGGATGCAGATTTTTTGCGTGATTTTGGTTTGGTTCGTTCGGGCTCCGGTGTTGCTGAGTCCTCAGGAGTTTGCTCTGGAGGTGGCGCTTGCTTGGGAGCTTCCGGTTTCCTCTCGCGGGCAACGATTACCTCCTGTGAATACAAGTGGCCGACGAGAATGAAGCTGCAGAGCAGTATCATGAAAAATCCCCTCGGCATGAAGCGCCGTGATAGACAACTCCAACCCGTTCGCAAGCCCCCATTCACAAGATGTTTCCGAGGTTATCCAGTTGGCCGCGTGACCTTGATCACAGGCAGGGGAAAACGCAGTTGCAACTCGTTTTCCAGATAAATCTCAATGTGGTGTAATCCGTACTGCTGAAACTGTACTCCGCCAAAATAATGGACGTTAGTCGCGTGGCCTTCCATCTCCTTTAAAACAAATTCCACTTCCGCCTGCGCGATGACCTGTTGTTCGTCGACACCGATGATGCGGGATTTTTGTCGAAATCTTCCAGCTCCGCTGCACCAGCGCGTCCAGATGCAGAGCCGGATATAATTGATAGGTAAGGCAGGCGCGGGGACGACACTCAGCACGCCCACGAGCGTTTGCATACCGTTGATCTCGCACCGGACGTCCTCACAGAGAACAGCGCTTTGCAGATCCGGAAGAATAACGTCGGTCGCCATGACTGGTTGATTACATGATGCCGCGCATCAACAGCGTAATAGTGC
>Ga0193722_1000033_pt1 | contig 33600 bp, 22 predicted proteins | sample H2m1metaG_FD_143044 | JGI IMG/M metagenome (GOLD analysis project Ga0193722, IMG submission 143044) | Soil microbial communities from a riparian zone of the East river system, Colorado, United States - H2m1 | ecosystem: Environmental > Terrestrial > Soil > Riparian zone | place: USA: East River...
ACGGCTAAATCTTCCCAGGATGAATTCGCACGGAGCGATTGGTTTGCGCTGCTCTCATCCGGCTTGCAAAGCCTGGCTCGGGTTTAGCCGCGAACTCCGCCAGGCGGGATAGAGACCGCTGATAATTCCGACCGCAATGGCGATGACGACAGAAAGGCCAAGGAGCGCAATGCTGAGGTCAGGCTGCAATAACCCTTTAATCGCCGGCGTTGCGCTCAGCACCTGGACTCCGATGGCACCAATAGCTACGCCAACAACACCGCCGAAAAGTCCAAGCAGCGCGGATTCGTAAAGAATCATTCTCATGATCCGCCCCCGCGTCCAACCGATTGCGAGCAGCACAGAGATCTCATGGGTCCGCTCGAAAACGGTCATCAGCATCGTGTTCATCACACCCAGCACACCCACAAGGATGGCGAGGAGAGACGTGCCCCAACTCATGGCCTTGACGAGCCGAAATCCCTCATCGTGGCTGAGGTGTTCGCTCACGGTCACAGCGCGAACTTCCGGGACCAGTTGTTCGATCTGTCGAGTAAGTTCCTTGATTTGTTGCTCGGTGCTCGAAGGCTTCATTCGAATATCGATTGCGTTGATCTGGTTGGGAGAGCCGATGATTCCTTGCAAGAGCGGTAAAGAAAGAATGACCGAGCCGTCTTCGACGAGCGCGCCACCCTTCACGATTCCGACGACTGTTAATTGCTTGGTTTCAATCTGAATCGGGTCACCAACTTTTTTCTTGAGCACCTCCGCCGCGGTCTGACCCAAGACCACTGTCTCTTCCGCGGCATCGCGAGGCATCCGTCCAGAAACAAGTTCAAGATTATTCCAGGCAAAACATCCCCATTCTCGAGCTGACAGAATCATCAGATCTGAGTCTTCAACGCTGGTTACCTCCACCAGAATATTGCAGGTCGCGTCGATGCGCGGAAGGCTGGCGATACGATCGCGGACGGACGCGTCGAACGGCTTCGGCGTGAGTGATCCCCCTCTGTTAGTGACGACGATATCGGTTCCGCGCGCCTTCAATCCAACCTGCCAACCTTTCTCAAAACCTCGAGACATCCCGACCAACGCAACGACCGCCGCGATGCCGATGGAAATTCCCGCGAGAGTCAACCCGGTGCGCAAGGGGCGACGCCAGAGACCGCGGATGACAACAGTAAAAAAGGTCATCGTTTATCGTCCGAGACGATTCGACCGTCGATCATGCGAAGGGTCCTTCCCGCTCGCCCGGCAATACCGGGGTCATGAGTGACGAGCACCATGGTGCGACCCTGCTCTTGTTGCAGACCAATAATGAGGTCGAGAACCGAATGAGCGTTTTCACTGTCAAGATTACCGGTCGGTTCATCCGCGAGTAGCAGCGATGGCTCATTAGCGAGACTGCGCGCGATGGCGACACGCTGGCGCTCGCCACCGGAAAGTTTTGATGGAAAATGATCGAGGCGATGTTCGAGGCCAACCAGCTTTAGCAATTCGAAGGCGCGCTCGCGTCGCTCAGAAGCCGAGCGATCCGTCTCGAACATTGGGATTTGCACGTTCTCGGCCGCGGTGAAAGTCGGCAGGAGGTGAAACGCCTGGAAAATAAACCCGACCTCGCGAGCACGGTATGCTGCCGGATTGGAATGATCCGGCAGCGATATTCCGCGATAGAGAAGGGTTCCGGAGGTGGGTCGATCCAAGGCACCGAGTAGTTGCAGCAAGGTCGATTTACCGCATCCGCTCGGTCCAACAATGGCAACGAAGTCGCCCTCCTTGATGGAAAAATCGACTCCGCGCAGGGCCTTGACCTGCCCTTCGTCGAACTCGCGGGTCAGAGCTTTGGCCTCGAGGAGGGCGCTGGCAGAAGGCGGCGTCACCTGCTTAAGCTGTCAGGTTTGCCGAGAATCTGCCAGCACTCTGAATAGCGAACGAACTTCGTTCAATCGTTATCGTCGTCGATTTTATCCTTGGCCTTGTCCAAGGCATCCTTCTCCTTTTCGATTTCTTCTTTCATTGCCTTCTTACGATGCTCTCGTTGCTCTTTTAGAGCATGTTTTTCATCATGGCTCAGAGCGTGTGTGGTGGACGTGGTCGTCTCCTGCTGGGTCGCTACAGGCGCGGTTGTCACGGGTTCGGTGGTTACTGCGGCGGGCCTTTGCACAACGATGCGCGAGGCTACGAGATTTTCGCCGGTGCCTGTATACTGGATCGAGAGCGGACTACCCGGTGAAATGCGCTCGATCGCGACCGGCGCACCGGATACATCAATAATCGTGGTCTGTTTGCTTACCACGTAACGCAACGGGGCCGAGCTTGTTTCAGTTTTCACAACCATTGTTTCCGAGGCGGGAACATACTCTGTGAATGCGCCCTTCGTCGTAGTCACGGTCGTGGTCACCTGCGCGCGCATCTCTGTCGTACAAATTCCAACGGCGAGCAAAGCCACGCCAATTTTGGTGATATCTATCTTCATATAAAGGGGATTCGCGGCCGAGAGTAGACATGGCCCCCAAAAAACTTTTTATTTGCCGCGACAGAAGTTTACCCCGTTGACTCAAGCGTTCGCCATTGCGGCCCGACGCGCGGATCTCCAAGGCAGCGTACCAGTTCGATCAAGGCGTAACGATAGCTTGTATACGGGGCTCGTTCGCCCAGTTTTTTTGGCTGCAATCTCTCAACGTGTTGGGGCAAAACGGAATGAGGCAGACCGGCACGCTGATGATGAACTCCATGAAAAGGTTCGTGAAGAAGCGTGAACGCAACTAGCCGCCCCATCCAGCTGTTCGCGACGATGCTACGAGTCGAGCCATTTACAGTGTCACCCGTCATTCCGACGTGCTCGATGTACTTGCGCCAATTCTGCAAATTAGCCGCCAAAACTGCCGGCGCGAGATACATCCAAATGAAATATCTCCAGAGGCCGAATGCTGCGATTGCCCAGAGGATTAAAGCCCACGTCACGACTGTCAGTGCCAATTCCGCCCAAATGCGGCGGCGCACGCGTTTGCTTCGGACCGGCGATGGAGAACAAAAGAAGGCTCGTAGGAAAAGAAATGGCGAATAAAACAATCCGAGGTTCAGCTCTAAAAATGCGGCCAAACACCTCCTCCAACGTGGCATGGTCGTTTGGGATAGTGGCCAGAATTCACAGTCTCGGTCCGTCGCAAGATAGGCGTGATGCGTTTGATGAACGACGCGATAAAGACTGAAACTCATTAGGCTGAACGTGCCGATCACTAATCCATCAAACTCATTGAAGCTGCGATTTTTCCGGAGCAGGCCGTGGGCCGCCTCATGCAGGCCGATGAGAATGCCGTGCATCAAATGGCTGATAACAAGCAGGAGCGGCACCGCCAGCCAGATCAATCCGCGGTGCACCGTTATAGCGAGCATCGCTTCAGCGAGAACTAAACCGAAAACGAGAAGCTGAAACGCGCTCCGCAAAACCCAGTGTGGTTCATGCATCTGGCTGAAGTCTTCGTGAATGGCGGCGGCGTTCATGAGGTCGGCTCAGTACTTCCGAGATTCTGCTCTCCGGCGAACGGCAGATGCCCGCCAGAACTCGCTGAAACATGCCATCGAGATTTTCAATGTCACGTCGAGAAAACAAATTCTCGCGAAAAAGCCAGGCGACTTCCAAACTGTCGCCGGCTTCAGTAATTTCGCAGCCAAGCTGGAAACGTGCGGTGCCCGTCGAACGCATACTCAGACGCGCCGAAAGATTCGGCAGCGAAACCTCCGGCATGGGATGATTCTGCAAAGCAAAGCGAACCTCGAAAAGTGGATCGTATCCGACCGTCGACTGCTCACCGAGCGCGTGCACCAACTTGACGAAAGGGATGGCGTTGGCAAACGAGTCAATCGTTTGTTGATGTCCCGCTCGTAAGTGCTCGGCCGCAGTGCGCGAGCGATCGATCTGCCCACGAAGAGGTACAATACCCGCGTAGTATCCCATGGTTTCTCGCGCGGTTTGCCTGGTGCGATTGGCGACCGGCGTTCCCACTACCAAGTCATCGAATCCGCTCCATTCGGAGAACGCAAGTTGGAAGGTCCCAAACAGCACGCTGAAGAATGTTACGGTAGTCTGACGGGCCAGCTCACGCGTTTCGTTAGTCAGATTCGCAGGAATTGCGGACAGCCATCGCTTGGGCGGCCCCGGCGTGATCGGCTGATTCCATATCCGAAGTGAACCGGCTAACTTGGTTCTCCAAAACTCGAGCCGCTGTTCCAGAATCGCAGGTTGCCAGAAAGCGCGTTCGGTTGCGCCCCACGCCGTGTAGGTTTGCGGCACTGGCGGCAAAGACTCGGACGAACCCATCACTATCTCGATGTAAGCAGCAAAAAGGTCCTGAACTAATACCCCCAGGCTCCAGCCATCAGCAATGGCGTGATGAATCGCGAAAACCAACACGTGGTCGTTGGCCGCCCGACGCAAGTCGGCCGCGCGGTAGAGTGGCCCTTGCACGAAGTCGAATGGCGCGCGGAAAATCTCTGTTGCCAATTCTTCAATCGCTTCCAGTTGCGCATCTTTTGGCGCAACTTCGTGAAATTCAAAGTTGATCCCGCAACTCTTGCGGATCATTTGGAGCGGACGCTCTTTGCCGGGAAGGATCGAGAGACGCAAAACCTCCTGACGATCGACCACCCGCTGGATCGCAGCGCGACACTCTCGTTCAGTCAGGAGTCCGTGCACATTGATGAGACAGCAGATGTGATTGGCGTTGTCCTCCACCGGCACCGGAGAGACTTCCCAAAGCTCTTGTTGTGGGAAAGTCAGCGGATGAAGCTGCGCTTCACCACGATCGAGCCACTGTTTGAGACGAGCGCGTTGATCGGCCGGCATCGCGGGTTACACATGAGCTGACGCTTAACGCTTGGCGTCTTCGATCGCCTCGGTCTCTTCAGAGTCGGACTCGCGCCCGAGCAGACGTTCGATTTCTTCGTCGGAAATGGCATCGAGATCGACTGCGCTAGTTGCTTCCGCTTGCGCCGACACTGGCGTGGATTCCGCGACCGGCGCCGCGCCACCCAGATGACCCTCGATCAACGAGGCGATCTGACCAATGGTCCGAGCGCGCATCAGACTCGTTGCAGGTAGAGCAACGCCGACCGCCGCTTCAAGCGAGGTCTCGATTTCGACACCCATCAACGAATCCAGTCCAAGATCCGTGAGCGGCTGATCGTCACGCAGGCCGTCTGCCTTTACTCGCAAAACGGAACCAACGGCTTCCCTTACGGCTTGACAGATAACAGCCTGTTTTTCAGCCGGTGAAGCTGCACCGATCCGCCTTCGCCAGTCATTCGTTGCACCAACTGACTCCTCATTTTCAAGCGTGGCGAAAATGCGCTCCAGCAAGGGATTTTCCTGCATGCCCCGAAAGAATTGACGCCATTTTCTCCAATCAACCCGAATTGAAATCGCTTGGGCACTTCCCGCACGAAGGAACGATTCAAGCAGCGCCGTCGCTTCACCGGGCGAAATTGCAATCGTTCCCTGCCGGGCAAGAAAATCGGCGATACGCTCGTTGCGCGCGACAAAGCCTTCACCGCCGAGTACGCCCCAATTCACGCTAAGCGCAGGAAGGCCAAGCGCCTGACGATGATGCGCCAGGCTGTCGAGAAAGGCGTTCGCCGCACTGTAATTTCCCTGAGCGGGATTACCAAAAATGCTTGAGACAGAGGAGAACATCACAAAGCAATCGAGTTTCATTTCCCGGGTTGCTTCGTGGAGGAGCGATGCACCGTGCGCCTTTGGTCCGAGGACGGTTCGCATGCGTTCAGGCGTGAGCGCCGCGAGCGGTGCATCGTCGATTACCATCGCGAGATGAAAGAGACCGCGCAGCGGCTGTGCACCGGACTTGATTTCCGCAAAAAGTCGCCGCACGTCATCGGGCGCGCCGACATCCGCAGACACGACGCGCACTTCCACACCGCGCTTCTGCAGGTCCTCAACAAACTTGCTGGCCTCCGGACTGGAAGCGCCGCTCCGGCTCGTGAGCACAAGATGGCGCGCACCGCACTCAGCCAGCCACCGAGCCAGCACCTTTCCGTATCCTCCGAAAGCGCCGGTAATCAGATAGCATCCGTCCGGCTTGACCTCGAATCCCGGAGGGGGCAATTCACCGCGTCGCGGAACAAATGGCGTCGGGAATGCGACCACAACCTTGCCGATGTGTTTTCCACCAGCCATGAGGCGAAACGCGGAATCGACGCGGCAGGCAGGAAAGGCCCGGTAGGGAAGCGGCCGCAACGCACCCTTGTCGACCAACCCGGAAATCTCCTCCAGCATCTGGCGGGTCAGTTCTTCATTACCGTGGAAAACCGCATCCATAGCCACGACGTGGAACGACGCATTGTTGCGGAGGGGCCGAAGCGGGATGCGCGTGTTTTGGTAAATATCGCGTTTGCCGATCTCGATGAAGCGGCCGAATTCGGCGAGACAGGAGAGACCCATCGGGATCGCGTCCCCGGCGAGTGCGTTCAGAACGATGTCCACTCCCTTGCCATCGGTTATCTTCATCACCGACTCAGCAAAATCGCCGCGTCGCGAGTCGATCACGTGTTCCACTCCGAGCGTTTTGAGCAAAGCACGTTTGCTGGAACTACCGGCAGTGGCGATCACGTCCGCTCCAAGATGCAGTGCGATCTGGATGGCGGCCATTCCGACTCCACCTGCGCCCGCGTGAACAAGAACGCGCTCGCGCTCGCGGAGCCGCCCCACGTTTCGCAGCGCATACCACGCGGTCATGAAAACGACCGGTAACGTTGCTGCCGACTCAAATGTCAGATCCGCTGGAATCCGTCGAATGTCTCCCACGCGCGCTATGGCGTGAGTAGCAATTCCGAAGACGGCGAGCCCGAACACACTATCTCCTGGCGCGAGGTGCGTGACGTTCGATCCAACCGCTTTTATGATGCCGCTAACTTCGTCGCCAAAAATGCGCGCATCCGGAGCATCGCCTGGATAAAGTGCCAACGACTTGAGCACGTCGCGAAAATTCATTCCGGCCGCTTTCACTTCAATCAACACCTGACCCGGGCCGCACGGCGGCAGTTCGAACGGAGCAAAGCGCAGCGTGTCGAGACGACCGCGTTCGCGGCATTCCAAACGCAACGGTAGGGTCGGATCGAGCCACTGCTCTGAGGACAAGGGGCCGCGGTCCAGTCGTCGAACGTAGCGAGCTTCACCTCGCAAGGCGATCTCGCGTTCCCTGTCTTTGCGCGTTAGCTCGCCCCAAATCGATGCCGCATCCGCCGGGGACGGTTCCGGGGGAAGATCGATGGCGCGCCAAGAGAGGTTGGAATATTCGTTCAAAATGACGCGCATCAATCCGATGCTCGGCGCTAGCGCCACAGCCGTCAGTCGCGGATCGTTGCCGGCAGGCTGAGCGTTCCGCGTTACCAAGTCCAGGCGCAACCTTGCTGCGGGAGCGGCGGATTCGATCGCCTGGGTAAGATGAAGCAGGGCGTCCAGATTGGTCGCCATGTCCATCTGCCCGTCCAGATTCCAAAGATAAACGATGCGGTCAGGCAGGGAGCCCGCATAGGCGTCGACAAGGTTTTGCCAGTCTTCCAGCGTCCCCGGTCGCAAGGTAAAAGCGTCGTTGCCATCGAACTCGAAATGGTTTCCCTGCGAGGCGACGCGGCATCTGGCGCCCAGTACGCGCAGTCGCGAAACCAATTCATCACCCACTCCCGAGGCTTCGGCGAAAACAAGCCATGATTTCTCCTCCGGCGCTTGCAAGCGGGTCTCGGCCGGCACCGCAGCTTCCTCGTAGGACTTGCGTGCCAACAGGCCGATCTGACCTTCGCCTCCGGTTGGTCCAGTCAGACCGGGCAACGAAGTCGTTTCAACGAAACCAGCTTCCCGTAGCACCGTTTCCCATTGTCCTCTCTTGAGTAACGGTTGTTCCGGGCGCAGATCGCGATCAGTAAACCGCCACCAGCCGCTCGTTAGGCCGAAAACAGTCTCAGTCCAAAGTTGTGGCGTAGCCGTGTCCATGAAAATAAGGCTGCCCCCAGGGGCAAGCTGGCCATGCAAATTATGCAATGCGGCACGCACATCGCGGACGGCGTGCAGCACGTTGGTCCCGATAATGAAGTCGAATGCTCCTGCTTCGAGTTCCTGCTCCCCGCCTGGTTTTTCGAGATCGAAAATCTTGAACTCCACCTCCGAAAACGCCGCCAGCTTCTGCGCGGCGCCGGAAAAAAATGCGGCTGAGACATCGGTGAATGTGTAGGAATGCAAACCGCGCTCCAAGAGTGGTAGAACCTGCGACGCCAATCCACCTGTCCCCGCGCCGATCTCCAGGATGCGCAGGCCGCGTCCTTCGGGCAGACTTCGAGCGGCCGTGCTCACGGCAGCGGCGATGGCCGCGAGCCAGTGACTGGTGAAGAGACCGTCGCCATAGAATTGATCGAGCAACTCCGCGCCGATCCCCGAGAACAAAACCTGCACCGCATCCTTTTCGCCGCGCAAAATCGAACCCAACTCAGCACAGTTTCCTTCGCAAAGGAGCGCCTCGGGAAGATGTCCGGGGTGCTTCTCGATGTAGTTGCGCAGCACTTTCCCGGCGGAACCTGCCGCTTCAGCAAAACCAGGCGCCGGCTCAAACCCCGCTTCTTTTCTCCGGAGCAAGCCATGCCTAACGAGACCGGCCATCAGCCGCTCAAAGACAGATCGCATCGGGGTTGCTACCTGAAGCGTCGCCGCGTCAAAGGTAATACTTGGCGTCACTCCCATTTCCCCCACTCCCCGCGCCAGTTGCGCGGCGGCGAGATCGTCAAGAGCGCAAAGCGCCGCCTCCAGTTCAGAGTGGCCGCGAACATCAACGACATGGTCCAGTGCACTCTGAGCCGCGGCTTTCAACTGATCCAGTGGGAGCGGCGACAGCGCCGGTTTGGGCGACTCGTCAGGCACCCGCTGCCAGGCGACATGATATGTTAAATCGCGTGTGCCGCCGGGCGCGGCAGAGCGGCCTGCGCCGGAAAGGCTAATGGCCCGGAATCCGTCCACCAGCACGCAAGGTTTTCCTCCCTCATCATATAGAGTGATGTCACCTTCGAGGAAGTCATCGCTAAACTCGCGCACCTTTGCACACACCCGACTGGAGGGGCCCGGTGAGCCGAGAAAGAGAATGCGGCGAAATCCACCCGGCAGCTTCATCCGCGCCTGACGACCTTCAATCGTTGCCGCGCCGGCGGAGAAAACTTGAAGCGCTCCGTCGAAGAGAACGGGGTGCAGTGCATATTCGCCCGCGCGGGGAGACAGCGCGTCCGACAAGGCCACGCGTCCTGTGGATTGCCCGGCACCGGCCGACAACTCGCGAACGGGTCGAAATTCCTCCCCATAACGCAAGCCCAGATCGTTCATATGGCGGTAGAAGCCGTCGACCGCGACGGATTGAGTGCCGGGAGGGTGGGCCCATCTTGAGGAGGCAAAGATGGATTCCGTGCGCTCACCGCGCATCGACCCCACCACGTGGAGGGACCAGGTGACGCTTTGTTCAAAACGACTTTGGATGGAAAAGGTGCGTTCGTTAGGCGAGTAGGAGAACTCTATCTGCACTCCCGATGGCGGATCCGGCAGGATGAGCGGCTTGCGAATTTCGAAATCCTCAACCACGAACGGTTGCCTCTCGAACAACTGAACACCGGCTTCAAGCGCCATCTCAACAAACGCCGCGGCCGGAAAAATGACATGGTTTTCAACCTTGTGATCTTTCAGAAAAGCCATGTGGCGCGAGTCCAGCCGAACGATCCAAGTCGGCATCGCGCGTGGCAGCCGGACATCAAACAGGCCGCGCCCGCCCGGGGCGAGGCGGCCATCGCGAGCATCGCTTACTTCGTTCCACCAACGGGCCTTTTCCCAAGCATAACCCGGCAGGGAGAGGAGCTGTCGGGAAGGCGTCATCGCGGAAAAATCGAGCGGAACGCCGGCACGGAGCAGATCCATTGCAGCCTCGAGCACGGATTCAAATTCGCGCTCGCGGCGGGCCGATGAGATCACGGTGGTTTTGGCTCCCCGCGCCATAAGGCATTCCTGGACCGGATGTGCCAGCACGGGATGGGCATTGAGTTCCAACCACACATCCGCGCCGAAGTCCGCCAGGGCGCCCACGGCCGAGGCAAAACGCACCGGCTCGCGAATGCCGCGTGCCCAGTAGGCGGCGTTGCATGACTCGCCAGCGCAACGCTCACCGGTCACTGTGCTGAAGAATGGGACGGCGCCCGGCTGCGGTTTAAAATCGGCAAGCGCAGCCTCAAAAGCCTCTGACGCCGGCCGCATGAGCGGATGATGAAATGGATGATCGACCCTAACGAGTCGGGCGAACACGTCTTGTGCCTCGAGTTCGGCGGCCATTGTCTCGAGCGAAGTGCGCCGACCCGACAGCGTAATGGAACGCGGCCCGTTGAGAGCCGAAATCGTTACAGTGCGGTCGTGCCGCGCGATGAGGGCCAAGGCTTCTCCTTCAGGCAATCCAACAGCGAGCATCGTTCCTTCTCCGCGTCCGCAGGATTCCATGAGGCGCGCTCGGAGAGCGACGATCTGGGCTGCTTCCTCGAGAGAAAAAATTCCGGCGATGCAGGCAGCCGCGACTTCTCCCACGCTATGGCCGACGATGGCTGAAGGCTGAACGCCCCAGGATTTCCAAAGCGCCGCGAGCGCCACTTGCATGGCAAAAATGGACGGCTGTCCAATCTCCGTCCGTTGCATCTGCGATGTTTCTTCGGAGCGGCCGAGTTCTTCGAGAAGCGAGAACCTGGCCCACGGACGGAGCGCGGCGTCACAATTTCCAATTGCTTCCCGAAACACCGGCTCATGCTTCATCAACTCGCGACCCATTCCCCACCATTGCGGACCCTGCCCGCTCAGGATGAAGCCAATACGCGGTACTTGTTCCCGGCGCGCTGTGAAAGCCGTGCGGATTTTTTGGCTTTCTTCTTTCTTCGCAAACGCGTCGAGTTCCTCGGTCAGTTCCGCCCAACTGTCAGCCACAAGCGTGAGCCGGTGTGGGTGATGATTACGCCGCGCTCCCAATGTATATGTAAGATCCGGCAGGACCGGCGAGCTGCCGTTGGCATTCGCGTGTTCCTTAACCCATGCGCTCAGATTCGCCGCCGAAGTCCGGAGCGATGCTTCCGAACGAGCGGAAAGCACCAGCGGCCATGGACGACAACTTGGAATCGCCAAAGATTTTTCAGGCTGATGCGGCGGAGGTTCAGCCAGAATGACATGGGCATTCGCGCCGCCGAATCCGAACGAGTTGACACCTGCGATGCGCTCCTCCGTTCCATTCGGAAAAGGTTCAAGTTGAGTCGGCACGCGCAACTTGAGTTTCTCAAAATCAATGTGCGGATTCGGCGTAGAAAAATGGAGACTGGGTGGAATCTGGCCGTGCTTAAGAACCAGCATCGCTTTGAGAAGCCCCGCAATGCCCGCTGCGGTTTCCAAATGGCCAAGATTGGTTTTTATGGAGCCAATCGGTAGTGGCGCGTTGGCGGAGCGATTGCCACACAGAGCCTCCGCGAGAGCATGCGCTTCGATCGGGTCCCCCACCGCCGTCCCAGTGCCGTGGGCTTCGACGAAGCCGACTGCCTCTGGCGTGATTCCAGCATCCCTGCAGGCATCTCGCACCAGTCGCGTTTGCGCCTCCGGGCTGGGCAGCGAAATGCCGTTGGTGTGTCCATCTTGATTGATCGACGTCCCCAAAATCACGCCCTGAATTGGATCGCCATCCTCGATCGCCCGCGAAAGTCGCTTGAGCAGGACCATGCCAGCGCCTTCACCACGCACAAATCCATTGGCGGACGCATCGAACGCGGCGCACCGGCCCTCGGGCGAAAGCATCGCAGCCTGCGAAAACCCGATAAACCCGCCCGGCGAAATCATCACGGTGACGCCCCCCGCCAAGGCAACGTCTCCACGCCCGGCCCAGATGTGTTCGCACGCCGCGTGAACTGCGGTGAGCGCGGACGAGCACGCAGTATCCATCGCGACACTCGGGCCTCGCAGATTCAAGCAATACGAAATCCGGTTTGCGGCAATGCTGTGCGCGCTCCCGGTCGGCGAATGAGGTCCGATACTGAAATGATCAAAACTCGTGCTTTGAATTCCCTGATAATCGTTATGCGAAATGCCGACGAAAACTCCGAGGTCGGCTCCGCGTTCGAAATCGAGGACGAGTCCGGCATCTTCGATCGCCTCCCATGCGGTCTCGAGGAGAAGCCTGTGCTGCGGATCCACATATGGAGCTTCCCGTGGAGAAATGCCAAAGAACTGCGGGTCAAATTGATCGATGGCATCAATAAATCCGGCCCGCAACGCGATGGATTTGCCAGCTACGCCCGGTTCAGCATCATAATATCGCTCTACATTCCAGCGATCGGGCGGCACTTCAATGATGCCTTCCCGGCCTTCGACAAGAAGCTTCCAAAGGGAATCCTTCGAACTCGCGCCACCGGGGAAACGGCAGCCGACTCCAATTATTGCAATGCGGTCTTTTTGCATGGCGGTGAGATGCTCCGCGGGGCGGACTGATTAGCGCTGCCTGTGACCATGTCAAGTCAGCTACCAATCAGTGCACGGATCTATGACGTCAACGGATGGTAAAACATTCACTGATCCAACATCATTCGTTTTTAACGTAACCCACGCGTTTACTTACCATCTTTTTCCGGCATTGTTTTGTTTAATTACGTTGGTCGCCGCTCATTTCCCAACTTTTCTCTTCGGCGTCCTCTGCGATGCTAATGGCGGTATGCGTTCCAACAAGCTTTCCCCGTTCCAAGCCGATTTCATCAAGCTGCTCCCGCGAACAGGTGGTCAGGACCGTTAATTTATTCGAACGAAATCATGTGCGGCGTCGCGGGAATAATCGACTTGGTTGGGCAGCGCCCGGCGCCAGAAGGCGTCGTGCAACGGATGGCGCGCGCAATCACCCACCGCGGGCCGGATGAGGAAGGTTTTCTTGAACAACCGGGAATCTCACTTGCTTCTCGTCGATTGAGTATTGTCGACCTGGCTGATGGGCAACAGCCGATGACGAATGAAGACCGCAGCATTTTCGTGCTCTTCAACGGTGAATTATTCGACTACGTCGAACGGCGCGAAGAACTTGTTAGGCAAGGACATCGCTTCCGCACTCATTGTGATACGGAAATCATCCCACACCTTTGGGAAGATCATCACGAAGGGATGTGGGAGCGGCTGCGTGGACAATTTGCCATAGCACTGTGGGATGCGCGGCACCGACAACTCCATCTCGGCCGGGACCGCTTCGGTATCGCACCACTTTTCTGGAGCCGGCAGGGCGACTGGCTGCTATTTGCTTCCGAAATCAAAGGCCTGCTTGCGTCAGGAATGGTTCCACCGCGACCCGATCGCAAGGGACTCGATCACGTGTTTACCTTCTCCGCGGTGCCGGGACCGAGGACCTGTTTCGAAGGTGTTCAACTCCTGCCACCAGGACACTGCCTCCGCATTGCGCCGGGAAGTTCGGGCACGAGTCCGGTGATTGCCGAACGCGCGTACTGGGAAATGGATTTTCCGGCGCAGGGTGAAGAGGAATGGGGAAATAATCCGCGTGCGCTGGTGGATGAATTCGAGCGGCTCCTTACACAGCGGATGTGCCAGTAGGTTCCTATCTCTCCGGTGGTGTGGATTCGAGCATGATCCTCGCCTTAGCCTGCCGCCTCAAGGGTCCAGCGATCAACACCTACACCGTTCGGGTGGATGAGCCGGAGTTTGATGAACTGAGTGCAGCGAATCTCTCGGCGCGGCACATCGGAGCAAAGCCACCCATTGTCCAAGACTATGGGGATCTGGAAGCGCTCGAGAGTTATCCCCGACTCATTGAAGCCGCTGAAGCTCCGGTGATCGACACAGCTTGCGGCGCCTTGCTCAAACTTGCCGAGCGCGTTCATGCCAATGGTCAAAAAGTCGTGCTGACTGGCGAAGGCGCGGACGAATGGCTTGTCGGTTATCCATGGTACAAAGCGGCCCGGCTCATGGGGTTTCTCGACATCGTGCCGGGATTGAATCTGAGTGATTGGGCACGGCGGGGTTACCTGCGCCTGAATAAGGTACCGCATTTTCCGCCGGAATGGCGCGATCGAGTGGAAAGTTCTGTCGGCGGTCAAAACGCGTGGATCGATTCCTATGGGTTACTCGCGATTTCGAAGCTGCGTTTCTACTCTGAGCAGATGCGCGAAGTAATGAACGACAGCCATCCATGGGGCGAACTGGGATTTCCTCTCGAAAAAGCCAAACGCTGGGCCCCGCTCAATCGCGGCATCTGGATCGCGGCGCGGGTCCTGTTAGCGGGCCATCTGTTACAGGCCAAAGGCGACCGCGTGGCCATGCACTCCTCGGTCGAAGTTCGTTACCCGTTCCTGGATGAGGAGGTATTTGATTTCACCGCGAAATTGCACCCGCGCTGGAAGCTGCGTGGATTCCGCGACAAGTATCTACTGCGTCTGCTCGCGGAACGCTGGATTCCGAAATCGATCGCTCGACGCGGCAAAGTTATCTTTCGCGCACCACTCGACAGTTTTCACATGGACCCGGAACCGCGGTTTGTCGCGCAGCTTTTAAGTGAAGATTCGCTGCGCCGCACCGGTTACTTTGATGTCAGCGAAGTGACGCGCTGGCGCAAAGGCTTTCGTGAAATGCGGGCCGGATCGCTCCCCCGACTCTCCGTGGAAATGGGGTTGACTGCGGTTGTCGCCACCCAACTGTGGCACCACCAATTCATGGGCGGTGGCTTGGCCGATATGCCGGAGTGGTCCGCCTCCGAAACATCTTTGCAAACGAAGTAGTGCCGTCGCACCGGCCCCATCATCCCAGCTTTTGTAGGATTTGCTTTCCGATCTCTTTCATCTCCGGGTCATCCTTTTCTTTGTCAGGCATGGCCATCCCCTTTTGAATGTATTTGCGCGCCTCCTCTTTGCGTCCCATCTGCGCATAAATGCGGCCTAGTTCGATGTAATGCATGACCCGGTTCGGGTTAATTTCGATGGCTTTTAAGAGACATTTCTCCGCCGCTTCGTTGGTCGTTACCGGCAAGTCGCCATAAAGCGCCTTCGCTACCACCCGTTTCACCACGTTAACATTTGCAAGCACGCGATTCCACCGGCCGAGAATGTGCCACGCGTTGTCGTTGTTGGGATCAAGGACAAGGGTCCGGTCCACCGCCGCCTTGATCCGGGGCGAAGCTTTGATCTGATCCTTGCTGCCCATGAAGGGGAGCATTTTTCCAAGGCTGATTGCGGGCGAGAGCTGCGCTTCGGCATTATTCGGAGCGAGGGTCGCACCGCGACTGGCGAACTCGAGCGAAATGTTTCCAAGCCGCAGCTTTTCTTGTTTCGATGACGTGTCGCTCATCAGATGGCGGTACTGCCGGGCAATACAAACGAGAAGCTTCACATTGTTCGGCTCCAGCTTGTTCGCAGGTAGATATACTTCCAGTGCTTCTTTGGCCTGGAGTCGTTGGTCGAATTGGTCGCCTTTTGCGATCAAGGCATCAGTCTCCTCTGCCCGCGCAGCCAGGCCGGAGAGGCAAAGCAGCGCACAAAGCAACCGGAAAGTGCGAAGGAGATGATTCGGATTCACGAAAAATGTAAATAGTAGGCCGGGTGTCCTTGCGATTCGCCGCTGGTCACAATCTTGGCCGCGGAAAGCCTGTCAACGCTGATCTCCTTCCAGCGTTCCTGGCCCTGGCGCGGTGATTAGCCAAGCGGCAGTCACGAAGCTCGCTTCGCTAAAACGCAGCCCGATCAATGCAGATTCGTTAGGCGAAAACCTGGTTTCCGCCAATCGGCGGATGTCAAAGGTATCAAATGGAGAGTTCATAACCCGCAAAAACCGCCAGATTTGGCTGGTTTTGGTTTCACCTTTGCACGCATGTCAAAAAGGTTCCAAATGCCTCGCTTGAATTTGGCAGGACGGTAATCGTGGTCAACGCTGTCCCGGCTGGTGAAACGACAGTAGCGGGGCCTCAGTCATGGGTGCGGTTCCGGGACCCCTGGAAGGCAATAGGTGCCTTTCACCTTGGCGTTCCTCAACGCATACGATAACGCACATGTGATCGCGCAATTGTCGCGCCAGTTGACCCCTCCGAGCGGCCTGGCCTGGATATGGTGGCGCGTGCGAACCAGTCTCGCCAACCCAGGGAAAATAAAACAACGAATGACGAAACTTCAGAACCTGACTTCCCACCTGGGTCATTACCGCGCAGTCGCCGCTGCGCGCGTCCGCCAAAGACGGCGGGCCTCAATCACTTGCCAGCAAACGAGCGCCGGAATTCCCAGACCAATTTCTCGCGCGCGCGAAACCAGGGAAAGGGCAAATGCGCCATCACCCGAAATGCCAAGCAAACTCCCGACCACAAGATAGCCGCCTTCCTGCACTCCCAACCCTGCGGGAACTGCGAATGCCGCTGAGCGAATTGTTAACACCATGCTTTGCAAAATGAGCGCATTTAGGAACGAATCGGGCAAATCGAGGAACCAAAGCGCAAGCCAAATTTCTCCTGAGCCGAGGACGAGGGAGGCCACGGTGCAAGCACAGCATGCGAACACAGCACTCCGCCGCGCGTAAAGAGAACGGACGGTTTGGTCGAGCGTATCGCCGCCTTGCACGAGAGATTGCCAGTCCGAGGAACCAGCCAACCGCGAAATGAGGCGAGCGAGAAAACGGAAAATTCCGCGTCGCTGCACGAAGTAGAAGCCGGCAAAGGCAAAAAGCGCGATCACAGTTCCGATCAAAGTTGGACCAACGAAGCTGTCTTTTCCGGTTGCGATGACCAGCAGCACAAGTCCAAGCAACGTAAATCCAGCCTGTACAAAAATGCCGAGCGTGATGTCAACGAGCACAGTTCCTGCGGCGACGGGCAGCGAGGCGCCACGAATTGCCGCGAGGCGCGCCCGCACAATGTCGCCGCCGATCGCGGCAGAAGGCACCAGCGCGCTGATGGACTCGCCGATCCAACGCATCCAAAAGAGTTGGCGCAACGGCAGGCGATCTGCTTTTGGGAAGAGCACCCACCAGGCAATCGCATCGAGAAACAATGGAACGAGATGGTAGACAACGACTCCCAAAATTCCCCATTCACCCCTGGCAAACGCATCCAGGACTCGCCCGACGCCCTGGTGAATCAAAAGAGCGGTAAATAGCGCCGCCCCTGTGAAAGCAAGGATGTAAATCGTGAGTCGAATTTTGCCGGACGCTTTCATCTCGAGACAATTCGGACGCGCGCAGAGAGATGCGCCTACTGGGAGGTGGTTCGTCTGCCTGGCTCCGATGGACTTTGCTAGAGATTCGAATCCCGCTGTGCTACGCGCCCCATCGGCAGAAGGACAGGCTCAGTTCGACGGCAAGATTGCCGTCTTGAAGAGAGTCATGAAAACATCCGCCGAGACTAGTTCGGCGAACATTCCGGAAAAAGTCCTTGCTAAAACATACCCTCTTCGATACATCGCTTTCACACTCCACATCCGATATCTCGATGTCCAAGTCGCCTTAGCCGCACATGAAAACCATTCGCAGAGTCGCGTTCCTAATCCTTGCCTCTGCGACGTCGGCTCTCGCCGGACCGCCGACTTTCGAGGCCCAACCTTCGCCTGCGCCATCGGACGAAAATTCGCGCGATCTTTTTTCTTACGAAACGACTTATACCTTCGGCAGCGATTTCAAGGAATCCAAACTTGGCGATGGCGATTCGCTGTATAACGACTTCAGCTACGACCATCGTTTTCTGATTACTGGCAAGTGGTACTTTCGCGCCGGTGTAGAATATGAACGCTATGATTTCGGTGGAACCGACAACGGATTACCCGATCATTTGCAAGCAGCCTCCGGTCATCTCGCAATCGAATACGTTTCTCACGATTTTGCGGGGATCTCACTTGAATTAGACCCGGGAGTTTATTTTCAAGATGACGTTACTGGCGACGCGTTCGACATCCCTATCAAAGCGTACACCACCTTTCCGCTGAAGAAAGATAAGATCTTTGCGGTGGTCGGTTTGGGGTGGTCGCTTTATCAGCACCCGGCTGTCGCGCCAGGTGGCGGGATTATCTGGCTCTTCAGCGACAAGCTTCGACTTCAGGCAGTGTTCCCCAAGCCGGCGCTGATTTATCAACCCAACGACGACTGGGAACTCCGCATCCTCGGCGAGCTCAACTACACAAGCTTTCGAACCGACGACGTGCTAACCACTGAGCGGAAATTGCAATTGCACAACGCTGTCGTTCAATACAGCGAGGATCGAGTCGGCGTGCAAATCGGGTATACCGGCATCAAGCACCTGAAGCTTATTGCGGGCGGCGGCGCCACAGTCGAACGGAATTTCGATTTCTTCCGTGCTCACCAGTCAAAAAAAACTGATCCGGCTCCCTACGTCAGAATCGCCGCCGAACTGAGATTCTAAGGAAAGATCTCGTTCAGTTTTCTTGCGACGGCTTGACTGCCGCGAACCTTCAGTCTGCCAGTCATAAAGGCCCACGTGCCCTTAAGTTTCCCATTCGACATCGCGACCCAATCCGCGTCGCTGGTGATGAACGTGACACTTGGGTTGTCGATTTTTCCCTTTCCCATCTTGTAGGTCCCGTCGTTCACGTCGATCCACCATTCTCCGCCATTGGGGCCGCTGAGCTCCCACTGGTAGCGCGCATGCACTCCCTTTGCCTTATTCGCTTGGAAACTCTGGCGCATTCCATCAAACACTTGTTGCGGCGTCAAACTCGAGGGCTCCTCTGAGGCCGCGCGTACCGCGCTCAAACCGATTACCGCGATTATCGTTGCAATCGGCAGGGTCAAATACCAATTGTTTGCTTTCATCGTGCTTCCCTCAAATCAAGATCTCTCCCCTGACCGAAAGTGGCTGTCGGACCACCCTACTGCTCGATTCGTTTTAGGAGAAAGGCCGCCCCAATAAACGTGATCAGCGCGCCCGCGAGAAGCACAACAAGATCGACAACATAAAACGAGACGCCGGCGTGGTACATGTTTACTAACCGAAAGGCCCGACAAAAATGGGTGAGCGGGAAAAGTTCCGAGATGTATTGGATCGCTTTTGGCAGTTGCTCCAGTGGCGCAAATGCCCCTGAGAGAACAAAGACCGGCAACAGAAAGAAAACGGAAAATTGGATCGCTTGCGTTTGGGTGCGCGAGAAGGTCGAAATCAATAAACCCAGTCCGAGTGAGCAGAGGAGGAACAGCAGGCAGATCAGGGCCAGCGCGTGAAGCTGATAAAATGCCACCCCAAAATGCCACCAACTAAGCGCCATAATCACCACTACTAAACAAATGGAGACAACCAGATACGGCAGCATTTTCCCGATCACGATTTCACCGCGCTGCAGCGAAGTCACCAGCAATTGATAGAGTGTGCCCGATTCGCGTTCGCGGGCGATGGTGCAGGCCATCAGCGTGACAGTTAGCAATTGCAAAATTAATCCGATCACGCCTGGCACGACGTAATCGATGAAGCGCGACTTCGGATTGTACAAGTTCTTCGACTCCGCACTCCATGCGGTCATAAGCGAGACGAATTGTTTACGGATATCGATGGGCAATTTCTTGCCTAACTCGATCACCTCCTCTGGGAGTGACTCCACAAGTAGGTCGCGCTCTTTGGCCTGGAATGTACCTAGATTCTTTTGCACAGCGCCTTCGACTGCACTGGCAGTGTTCGTGTCGCTGTCATCGAGGTAAAGAGGTAGCGGCTTCGGGTCGCCCTTGTTCAGGCTATCGGCCCAACCAACCGGGATAACCAGAGTCGCCTTCACTCCATTTCCGATCAGGTCCGACTCACCCTGGAAGTCGGGCGCTGGCATTCTCCAATGAAACGTTTTGTCCTTGGAGATAATCTCGATGAAACGGGCGGTGCGCGGCGTCTGATCGCGATCGATTAGCAACGCCGGGACGTCGGTAAGCTCAGTATTCTCGAAGGCATGCCCGAAAATTAGTGTAAAGAGCGGCGGGAGAATGATCAGTAAAAGCAAGACACGACGATCGCGGTAGATGTGCAGGAACTCTTTGTAAGCGACGCTCCCAATTGCGCTCAATGATGGCCATTTCATAACGCCGATTTTTTCAACACGCCATCGTAGCCCTGCGAATATGCGGTGAAAACGTCCTCCATGTCGGGTTCTACCCAGCGTTCGCCCAACAAATGAAGATCCGGAAAAGGCCAGTTCTCACGCCATCTCGCCATCAATTTCTCCGGTTCCTGTGCGTACAGGCGCAGGCTGCCGCTGCGCAAGGAAACGCCCAGCAGCTCGGGCAGATCCCGCAACCGCACCAGTGCGGGCATGAGTGGTTCCACATCGACCTCGAGCAAACGCGCGCGAAAGCTCGATTTCAAAGCGCGTGGCGAAGCTTTCGCGAGCAGCCGCCCACTCTCGATAAAGCCCACTTCAGTGCAACGCTCCACCTCATCCATGTAGTGGGTAGTAACAAAGATCGTTTTTCCCTCGTTACTCAGATCATAGAGTAAGTTCCAGATTTGCTGCCGGTGAACGGGATCAAGGCCTGCTGTCGGTTCGTCAAAAAAAAGGAGCGGCGGATCGTGCACCAGTGCGCACCCGATCGCCAGCAATTGCCGCATGCCGCCAGAAAGATTTCCCCCGGCAGCATCAACTTTTTCTTCCAAGTCGCTCAGCCGAAGCAAGCGCTTGATCCGCCGCTCCAGTTCCGCACCCGTAACTCCATAGGCGCCGCCGAAAAAGCGGAAATTTTCCAGGACGGTCAGATCGCGATAAAGACTGAATCGTTGCGGTACATAACCAAACTTAGTCCGCACAAAATGCCGATCTTTCCAGGCATCCGCGCCTTCAATGGTGGCGTGACCAGACGTCGGATGAGTCAGGCCGCACAACATCCGCATGGTCGTTGTCTTGCCAGCGCCATTAGGGCCGAGAAAACCAAAGATCGTTCCCGCCTCGATATGAAGAGAAAGATCCTGTACAGCATGGACGTTACCGAAGCTCTTGCTTAGATGCTCGAGCATGATGACCGGTTCGCTCATGATGAAACCCTATTGCGGTGATCCAAAAAATTTGCAACCATCTGGCATTGGCCATCACATATGTGTGTCATGAAACCTAAGATGCTGAATCTGCAGCGGCACTTCTTTGTAAGGGCGGGCAGCCTCCTACTGTTACTGCTGGCTTTGCGCCTTGGCCTAACCACCGCACGCGCTGACGCCGTTTCTGATCTCGCCTCGTTTTCCATTTTTGACAAGGTTGATCTCGCCCAGCTCGCCAAAAGCGAGGTGAAGACGGCGCACGGGGCGCCGATGAGTAATCCGCGATTTCTCGCCGTACAAAGCTGCTACGTTGCGCTGGGGTCCTCGCCTGCCCAGCAAATCGAGGCGTTACGCCGATGGGATGCAACAAGGCATCGCGAACTGAAGGTTTATCTGCACTCTGATCTGCCTTCGAACCCTACGCCCGCTAATTTTGAAAAACTGAAAGACGCGCCCGGCAACGCATCCGTGCGTTCATTCGTGGCGGCGACTCAAAAGCTCGGTCCGAGTCTCCAGATTAGTAAGGAAGAGGCAAAGAAATTTTCTGCCGGAGCCGGAGGAGGAGGCGCCATGCCTGCACCGGTTGTGGCGTTCTGGATAGACATACTGACTGCGCGAACGAAAAGCTTTGTGTCGAGCGGAATGTCGGGGCAACCGCCCTACGATCATGCCGGCCCATCTGTTCGGGCGAGCGACGAAGTAAACGGATTGTTGCGCGAGCAAGGGAAAATTCGCAATCAGTTTTCAAACTTCCTTGGAGCCACAGGCATTGGACGCGGCGCTGGATCGCTCAAGCCGGAATTGTATTGGGAGCTACTCGATGTGGATGATCAAGGCGTAGTAACGCTGGGCGCATCTTACAGCCGCGGCGGGGCGGGCGGGACGTATCAAGCTGCGGATGCTCTTTACTATGCGAGCGGTGGTTACTATGTTGCGCTCACGTTGTATCAGATGTGGCCGGTCACAGTGGAAGGGAAACCTTCAACCCTGGTCTGGCGCGGCGACATGATCTCCGCTGCTTCGCTGGGCTCTCTGCATGGCGTGGAACGGCTTGCGTCGGAGTCGGTGACAATGAAAAACATCACCAAAGCTGTCACACTCTTTCGGCGCGATACGAGTGGAGGTCGTTGACCAGTGAAGCGCTTTGAGTGTCGAATTTTCTGTGCTGTTTGCGCAGTGTCGTCGTTGTTATTTGCAACGCGAATGTTCGCGGAGGAAAACAGTGCTAACTGGTTCGAATCCGTAAGTCACGTCCCCACTGAATATATTCTGGAAGACACCTACGTTGGCGGCGGTGACGTCCAACGCGGGCCTAACAAGAGCGTGCGCGATTTCGACGAAAACGATTCGATCGTGCATTTGGTATTCACTCCGCGAACCAAGCTCGGCGTTCTGCGGCTTGGCGCGGAGTGGGAACGATTCTCGTTTGGCCTCCCCGATCATGCAGCTCTTCCGGACACGCTGCAGTCCGTCAGCCTGGTCATGGGACTGGATATGCAGTTCTCCGATTCAATCATCATCAGGGCGGAAGGTCAGCCCGGCGTGTACGATACTGAGTTCGACAATTTAGGGTACGACAATTTTAATCTTCCGTTCCTCATCGGCGGCACCTACATTTATAGTCCCAGCCTGCAGCTCGTTCTGGGAGTGAGCGTCGATATCGAGCGGAAATATCCGGTTATCCCCGTTGCCGGAGTTCGCTGGAAAATCGCAGCGCTGTGGCTGCTTGAAGCCGTGCTGCCGACTCCCCGTCTCCAATATGAGATGAACAAGGACCTCACCCTTTACGTAGGGGCGAATGTGAAGCAAACCAGTTACCGTGTGGATGACGATTTCGGGAGCGCGAACGGAATACCGAGGCTTAATCATGCGATCCTGACGTACAGCGAGATTCGGACCGGCGGGGGCTTCGATTGGAAGATTTCGCCAAGTGTGACGTTCACTGGCGAGGTCGGCTATCAGCCGTATAGAAATTTTGATTTTTATCGAGCTGAGGTGCGCTACCACCAGGACGGCGGGGCTCCTTACGGAACGATTTCATTGCACGGCGCGTTTTAGCCGTAGGCGGTATCGTTGATGCCGGCCCGGTCGAGGTCCCCGGCTACAACAAGGTCATTTCATCGCAAGGTCCGGTCCAGCGCGCCGATCTTGCGAGTCTCCGGCCAGCGCAACGCAACGCCCAACACCACCAGGATTGTTCCAATTCCTCCTGCAACGACGGAAATCACCGGACCAAACAACGCAGCAGTCAATCCCGATTCCAGTGCACCGAATTCATTCGACGTGCCGATAAAAATATTGTTTACCGACGAAACGCGTCCGCGCATTTCATCCGGCGTTACCAGTTGCACGATGGAACCACGAATGATCACGCTCACACTATCGAATGCGCCGAGAAGAAGTAATAAACCTAGCGATAACCAGAAGATCTTAGACAAGCCAAACAGGACAGTCGCAATTCCAAACCCGGAGACACACCAGAGCAAGGCTTGGCCAGCCCGCTTCATTGGCGGAAGGTGCGCTACCACCATCGCCATGGCAAAAGCACCGATCGCCGGCATTGCTCGCAGCCAACCAAGACCAACCGGGCCGCAGTGCAGAATCTGATCGGCGAAAATCGGCATTAATGCGGTGGCGCCTCCCAGCAGCACCGCGAACAGATCCAGCGTGATGGTCGCCAGGATCACTTTTCTGCGAAACACGAAGCGGAGTCCGGCCATGAGACTTTTCCACGTGCCTGTCTCGCTTTGGTCGCGCCTCTGTTTGCTGCGCCGAATCGAGAGAACCAGAAGGAAAAAGAAAAACGCGCACACCGCATCCAATAGGTACACAAACGAGAACCCGATGTAGGCGACCAGCAATCCGCTAAGCGCAGGGCCCACAACGGATCCGATTTGAAAAATGCTGTTATTCCACGTCACCGCGTTCGCAAAGACATCACGAGAAATCAGCGTAGGAAAAAATGAACTGCGTGCCGCCCAACTGAAAGTGCGCGCCACTGCTCCGAGAAAAAGAAGAAGATAAATCAACGGAATTGATGCGTCGTCGAAATGGAAGATTGGATGATGCCGTTCGAAAATCCCGGCGATGGCCGCCAGGATGCGATTACTCTCACGCAAAGCCGGAATTGCAGGAATGGCGAGGTGTCTCCAAGAAACCAGAGCCAGAGCCAGCGACGTCAACAGGCTAAAAATTTGCGAGACAAGAATGATGCGCTTTCGACTGTAACGATCTGCCAAATGGCCAGCCGGCAAAGAGAGTGTCACAACCGGCACGGCAATAACCAAGCCCACCAGCCCAAGCGCGGTGGCCGAATGAGTGCGCGCATAAACCTCCCATTCCACGGCCACGGCCAGCATCAGGCGGCCGGTGATTGAAAGGAGATTGCCGGCTGTGAACAAGCTGAAGTCCGCAAAACGGAACGCCGCATAAGGATCGTGCCCTCGTCGCTCCAATTCGACCGGAGCGGGAACCGCTGGGCGTTCGCCCTCAGGCGATTGATAGGAACTTGGATCGACTCGTTGCGGCATGGTCGAGCCCAGCTACCTGCAAAGAACAATAGATTATTCTTCGATTCGTCCGATTCAAGCAGCGGGGCGCACGAGATTCTAGATTGAGCAGCCAGCACCGCAACCTAATGGCGTTGTGATATCTGCCCACCTCAGATCGAAAGTTCCAGCATGAGGTTTTGGCAACCATAGGGGGATCGGACGCGCCGGGCCCAAAGAATTTGCACAAATTCTGCCGATTTTTCTTCCATTCCCCAAAATGGATGCGGTAGAGTTTGCGGCTTCAGAGGAAAATGGATAACATCATCGAGGCGAGAGAACTGCAGATAGAACGCAAGCATTTCTATGTGGAGCTCCGAGAAAACGAGCGCGGGAAATTCTTGCGCATCACCGAAGAAGCTCATGGCCGCCGCAACAGCATCATCGTGCCGAGTACCGGCGTCGATGACTTTACGGCGACAATTGCTGAAGTTCTGACGAACAACGAAGGGGCACCAGCTTAACCTGCCTGATCGCGGGTTCGGTTTCTGGGCAGCCAAGTCGGCTGTGACGGTTTCTGACCTCTAACAACGCGGCTCTTCGAGTTTTCAGGATCGTTGACAGGGCGACACTCGAAACTACTTTGGCCCGTTCTTCCTTGGCGATTTTTTCGCATCCTAAATATGGCCACAAGACGCAAATCTACGGTTCGAAAATCAGCTCGGCGCACGTCAAAAATACCGAAACGACCGGCAAATAGGCGCACTCGGGTGAGAAAAACGAAAAAGCCACGATACGTTTATTACTTCGGGGACGGGCACGCAGATGGATCGGGCGGTATGAAATCGCTGCTGGGTGGCAAAGGCGCGAATCTCCACGAAATGACGCGCATCGGCCTGCCGGTGCCAGCGGGATTCACCATCACGACCGAAGTATGCACTCACTTTTATGATCATAGCCGGACTTACCCGCGAGAGCTAAAGGCGGAAGTCGCGGCAGCGCTGGCGAAAGTTGAAAATTCGGTCGGGAAAAAGTTTGGCGACAAAGAGCGGCCTTTGCTCGTTTCCGTACGATCGGGCGCGCGTGATTCCATGCCCGGAATGATGGACACCATCCTGAACCTGGGGATGAATGACGAGGTGGTCGAGATTGTCGCGAAAAAAACAAACAACGCGCGTTTCGCCTGGGATTCATACCGGCGTTTCCTGCAAATGTACGGCGACGTGGTCATGGGAGTTCAGAAACGGCCGGGCGAAGACCATGAACCGTTCGAGACGGTCATCGAACACCTAAAAGACGAACGCTACGGCAAGCATGACTTCCCTGATGTAAGATTGACAGTCGCCGATCTCAAAGAGCTTGTGCAGCGATTCAAAGCATTAATTAGAGAGCGCACCGAAGAATCTTTTCCGCAAGATCCGCAAACGCAGCTTTGGGGCGCGATCGGAGCGGTTTTTGGCTCATGGATGAACGATCGCGCGATGGTTTACCGCCGGAAATACGGCATCCCGCACGACTGGGGAACGGCCGTCAATGTGCAGACGATGGTGTTCGGAAATATGGGCGAAACGAGCGCCACCGGGGTCGCATTTACGCGCGATCCTGCGACCGGTGAAAAAGTCTTTTACGGCGAATATTTGATCAATGCCCAGGGCGAAGACGTGGTTGCGGGCGTGCGCACACCTCATCCAATTGCCCATTTGGCAAAAGAAATGCCCGCAGCTCATAAAGAGCTCATGAAAGTCCGCGCGATTCTTGAACGTCACTTTAAGGACATGCAGGACCTCGAGTTCACAGTGGAGGAAAACCGCCTCTACATTCTGCAAACTCGTAACGGCAAACGCACCGGTCACGCCGCCGTCCGTATCGCAGTCGATATGGTCGATGAAAAATTAATCACAAGAAAAGATGCCGTGCGCCGAATCCCGGCCGATTCGCTGGCCCATCTTTTGGCGCCGGTTTTCGACCGGCAATCAGCGAAACAAGCGAAAAAGATCGGCACCGGCCTGGCCGCCGGCCCAGGGGCGGCTTGTGGTCGCGTCGTCTTTAACGCGGAGGAAGCCGTGGTGCGTTCCGAGAAGGGCGAAAAGGTCGTGCTTGCCCGCATTGAAACGTCTCCTGAAGACCTGCGCGGCATGATTGCCGCGGAAGGCATCCTCACGTCGCGCGGTGGCGTTTCGTCCCATGCGGCCCTCGTTGCGCGGCAAATGGGAAAGGTGTGCGTGTGCGGCGCGACGGGGATTCAAATCGATTACCAGAAACGTACCCTCAGTGCGAACGGCACGACCTTAAGTCGAGGCGATTACATCTCCATTGACGGCACCGCGGGAGAAGTGTTTGCCGGCGAAGTCGCGACTGCGCCGTCGGAAATCGTCCAGGTGCTGATCGACCGCTCACTCGACCCGAAAAAGAGCGTCACTTATCAAGAGTACGCAAAACTAATGAAGTGGACCGACGAATTTCGCAGACTGGGCGTGCGCACAAACGCCGATACGCCCGAGCAGGTTGCAAACGCAGTCGCATTCGGTGCGGAAGGCATCGGGCTCTGTCGCACGGAGCACATGTTCTTCGAAGGCAATCGCATTGACGCGATGCGAGAGATGATTCTTGCTGGCTCGAAAGACGAGCGGGCACGTGCCCTGGCGAAACTGCTTCCTTTTCAGCGCAACGATTTCATTGGGATCTTCACGGCTTTAAAAGGTTTGCCCGCCACGATTCGTTTTCTCGATCCACCGCTTCATGAATTTTTGCCGAATGATCACACGCAACAAAACGAACTTGCAAACAAGCTAGGTGTCGGGGTCGAACAAATCGCGCGTCGCGTGCATGAGCTGCACGAGTTTAATCCGATGCTCGGTCACCGAGGCTGTCGGCTCGGCATCGTTTATCCGGAGATTTCTGAAATGCAGGCAAGAGCGATCTTTGAAGCTGCCGCTGACGTGCAAGCCAAAGCAATTAAGGTCCGCCCCGAAATCATGATTCCGCTGGTTGGATTTCCGCGTGAGCTGAAGCTTCAAATCGACATTGTCCGGCGTGTGGCCGGCGAAGTGGCAAAGGAAAAGGGGACAAAATTCAATTATCTGGTCGGGACGATGATCGAAATTCCGCGTGCCGCGCTTGTTGCGGACCAGATCGCACGCGACGCCGAGTTTTTCAGTTTCGGCACAAACGATCTCACCCAAACGACACTCGGAATGAGCCGGGATGATTCCGGAAGCTTTCTTCCCGCCTACGTTGAGCTCGATATCGTCGAATCAAATCCGTTTGCGTCGATCGATCAGAAAGGCGTCGGCCGCTTGATGGAAATAACGCGCGACCTCGGGCGTAAGACCCGGCCAAACATCAAACTGGGGATTTGCGGCGAACACGGTGGCGAGCCAGCGAGCGTCAAGTTCTGCCACCGGCTGGGCTTGGATTACGTCAGTTGCAGTCCGTTCCGGATTCCAATTGCCAGACTGGCCGCGGCGCAGGCGGCATTCGAAAGTTAAACGCTTGGTCGCATTTCAGGACATCGAAGCGGCGCGCAAACGAATTGCGGACACGGTGTATTATTCGCCTTGTCCGCCCTCCATTCCTCTAAGCGAAATCACCGGCATGAAAATTTTCTGCAAGCTCGACAACTTGCAGCGAACGGGAAGTTTCAAGGAGCGCGGCGCGCGCAATGCGCTGGCACAACTGTCGCGTGACCAGCAGAAACGCGGGGTCATCGCCGCGTCTGCGGGCAATCACGCTCAAGCGCTCGCTTATCAGGGCAGCCTCCTCGGTATACCTGCAACAGTAGTGATGCCAAAATTCGCGCCGCTCATAAAAATCAGCACCTGTCAGCAACTCGGTGCAACTGTCATTTTGCACGGAGATGGCTTCGGGGAAGCAAAAGCGCGCGCACATGAAATCGCCGCAGAAAATGGCCTTGCATATATCGACGGCTATGATGATCCCGCGATCATCGCCGGACAGGGGACGATGGCTCTCGAAATCGTCGAACAAATTCCTGACCTTGAAGCGGTGATTGTTCCCGTGGGTGGAGCAGGCTTGCTCGCCGGTGTTTCTTTGGCTCTCAAAACGTTGCAACCGAACGTCAAAATTGTTGCCGTGGAAGCCGAAAAGGTCGCGAGTTTTTCAGCTGCGCTTAAAGCAGGGAGCCCGACGAAAATCACGATGCATCCGACGCTCGCAGATGGGCTAGCCATCCCGCAGGTGGGCGCAAATGCGTTCCAAATTGCACGACCGCTCATCGATCTGACTGTCACCGTGACTGAAGAAGAGATCGCTCTGGCGATCCTCCGTCTGGTTGAATTAGAAAAGAGCGTCGTCGAAGGAGCTGCAGCCACATCATTGGCTGCGTGCATGTCCGGAAAATTAAGAGAACTCGCCGGTAAGCGGGTAGTTCTGTTGCTTTGCGGTGGGAACATCGATCCGAATGTTCTAAGTCGTGTAATTGAACGGGGCCTGGTGGCGGACGGCAGGCTCGGGCGATTCACCGCTGTGATAAGTGATCGACCCGGCGGTCTGGCCGATCTGGCAGCCCAAATCGCGTCTGCCGGAGTAAGTGTGAAGCAAATCCTGCACGATCGCGCCTTCGCCAGCCCGGATGTCTCTGCAGTCAACGTTCTTTGCACGGTCGAAACCCGCAACCATCAACACCTGTCCGAGCTGCGCGCCCTATTGAAGAGCCGCGGCGTCGAAATTCACGGCGCTGAATAGATGGTAGGGCGCGAGCGCCGGGCGCGCCGACAAACTTGAAGCGCGATTCGCTTTCCGTAGTCTGCTCCCATGCAACGGCGTGAAGAAACAATCGATCCAAATTCCTTTGCGCGCCGCCATATTGGACCAAGCCAAGAAGAAGTGCGCGTCATGCTGCGCGAGGTCGGCTTCGAAGATCTCGATTCCCTGGTCGAAGCCGCTGTTCCACGAAACATACGGCTGGAACGAGATCTGAACCTGCCGGAGGCGAAATCGGAGATGGAAGCGCTGACCGAGCTCCGCGCGATTTCCAGGAAGAACAAGATCCCGCGCTCATTCATCGGTTGTGGCTATTCCGATTGCATTACGCCGCCAGTGATCCAGCGAAACATACTGGAGAACCCGGGCTGGTACACGGCTTACACACCCTACCAGGCGGAGCTCGCGCAAGGTCGACTCGAGGCCCTCCTCAACTTCCAGACGATGATCACCGATCTGACAGGGCTCGAGATTGCCAATGCGTCGCTGCTTGATGAAGCCACGGCCGCCGCCGAAGCGATGGCGCTTTGTCATGCGGTCGTCCCTAATCGTAAAACGTTTTTTGTCGCCGACAATTGTCACCCACAAACGATTGCTGTTGTGCAAACACGCGCAAAGCCGCTCGGCATCGAGGTTCAGATCGGCAATTTCGCAGAGTATAAGCTCGACGAGACCGTTTTCGGCGCGCTTGTCCAGTATCCCGCCACCGATGGCGCAATTTACGATTATGCAGACTTCATAAAACGGGCACATGCCGCCGGCCCCCTTGTCGTGGTGGCAGCCGACCTCCTGGCGCTGACGCTGCTGAAACCGCCTGGAGAATTTGGAGCCGATGTCGCGGTCGGCAACACGCAGCGCTTCGGGGTTCCGCTCGGGTTTGGCGGCCCGCATGCGGCATACTTCGCCACGCGCGACGAGTACAAACGTCACATGCCCGGTCGGCTCGTGGGCGTTTCGCACGATGCGGAAGGGCACGCCGCTTATCGACTTGCGCTGCAAACGCGCGAGCAACACATCCGTCGCGACAAAGCGACCAGCAACATTTGCACGGCACAGGTTCTACTCGCTGTGATTGCCTCGATGTACGCTGTTTATCATGGCCCTCGTGGATTGCGGGCAATCGCCGAACGCGTTCATCGCCTAACAAGTCAACTTGCCGATGGTCTGCGGGCGCTGGGTTTGAAAATCGCGCACGAAAATTTCTTCGACACAATACGCGTCGAAGTCGAATCGAGCGCGCTCATTTTAGAGCACGCGCACAAAGCGGACTGCAATCTGCGCGCACTTGGCCCGCGCGCGATCGGCATATCTTTCGACGAAACAACTACGGCCCGCGATATCGAGCTCTTGATGTCGGTCTTTCGTGGCACGCTCGTCCGGGATTTTGCGGACGAAGAGCTGGGCGAACCGCCAATCAGGATTCCGCAATCTGCAATTCGCACTTCCGAATTTCTCACGCACGCTGTCTTCAATACACACGACACCGAGACCGAAATGCTGCGGTATCTGAAAAAGCTCGAATCGCGAGACCTTTCACTGACCACCTCCATGATCCCGCTCGGATCGTGCACGATGAAATTGAATGCCACCGCGGAAATGTTCCCGATTTCGTGGCCGGAAATTTCCAAGCTGCATCCGTTCGCGCCCACAGAGCAGACGGCCGGCTATGCAGAAATATGCAAACAGCTCGAAAACTGGCTTGCCGAAATCACTGGATTTGACGCAATTTCATTGCAGCCGAATGCCGGATCGCAGGGCGAATACGCGGGCCTGCTGGCGATCCGCGAGTATCACGCTTCGCGCAACGAAGGGCATCGAAATGTTTGCCTCATCCCGACGTCCGCCCATGGCACGAACCCGGCCAGCGCAAACATGGCGGGTTTTAGGGTTGTCTCAGTTGCCTGCTTGAAAGATGGCGATATCGACCTGGCCGATCTGCGCGCCAAAGTCGAAACGCACGCGCGCGACCTCGCCGCGCTGATGGTGACGTATCCTTCGACGCATGGCGTTTTTGAGCCCACGATTCGCGAAATCTGCGACATCGTGCACGCGCATGGCGGGCAGGTTTACATGGACGGCGCGAACATGAACGCGCAGGTCGGCCTTTGCCGCCCCGGTGATTATGGCGCGGACGTCTGTCACTTGAATTTGCACAAAACGTTTTGTATTCCCCACGGCGGTGGCGGACCGGGTGTCGGGCCGATTGGTGTGGCCAGGCATCTCGCGCCGTATCTTCCGCGAGTGTTCATTCTCGATCCCGAGACCGGCCGAATTTTGTTTGGAGACGGAGAACATGGGAAACGTCCACCGAAAGGGAGCGGCTCCGATCACCGGCACGGAGGAGGCAAAGGTGGCAGCATTTCTGCCGCGCCCTACGGCAGCGCCAGCATTTTGACGATTACATGGATGTACATCCGCATGATGGGCGCCGCGGGATTGAAACGCGCAAGCGAAGTTGCGATTCTAAGTGCTAATTACATCGCCAAACGGCTCGATCCTTATTTCCCCGTGCTTTTCAAAGGCAAACGTGGACTCGTTGCGCATGAATGCATCGTGGATCTTCGCCAATGGAAAAGCGCAGGTATCGAGGTGGAAGATGTAGCAAAACGGTTGATGGACTACGGCTTTCACGCGCCGACGGTTTCCTGGCCAGTCGCCGGGACGATGATGATCGAGCCAACTGAGAGCGAACCAAAACATGAGCTAGACCGCTTTTGCGACGCTATGATCTCGATTCACGCGGAGATCAAGGAGGTCGCGAAAGGAAACATGGATCGCGCAAACAATATGTTGAAAAACGCGCCGCACACTGCGCGCCAAATCGCTTCCGAAAATTGGAAGCGGCCTTACACGCGCGAACAAGCGGCGTTCCCTGCGCCATGGACACGCGAACACAAATTCTGGCCAGCTGTTGGCAGGATCGATAATGTTCATGGCGACCGGAATCTATTCTGTTCCTGCCCGCCGGTAGAAGAGTTCGAGATTTGAAGAATCGGGTCCCGACTCGTCTAATTCTCATCCAGCGTTAGTGCGCATGATGAGATTTGCTGCAGGTATGTTTCTACGTGTTCTCGCAACAATCGAGGCATCTAAGCAATCGCTTGGATGAGAAATCGCCGAGAGATTCCTCGATTTCGTTCGGAATGACAAAAAAAGCAGTGAACCCGCGATTACGCTTCCGGTGCGAGCTCGGGGGCGGCGACGACGCGTGTGGGAACCAATCGCAGTCCGGAGCCAGTTGCTTCTTCAGCCGCGGGTCCTGATTCATGGTATTCAGCGTCGCTGTTGACCTGCCAAAGATCGTAAAGCTTGGTGTCAGCGAGAATATTTTCGACACACAGCATCGCCGTCACCATGGCGTGGTCTTGGTTGTTGTATTTGTGCATGCCGTTGCGACCAACGAGATGCAGATTTGGATAACACGTGTCCAATTCCTGTCGAATCGTGGCGACATGCCGCGCGTAATTGTCGTCGTAAACGGGATATGCCTTTTTCTGGCGCACGACGCACCCATCCACAAAGTCCCCTTCCCTGGCCAAGCCAATCTGAACAAGCTCCCGCCTGGCGAGCTCGATTAAATCGTTATCGCTCGAATCCCAGAGTCCGTCGTGTTCGAAACAGAAATACTCGAGACCGTAACAGACCTTATCCGGTTCGGGCACCATCTCCGGCGACCACGAACGGAAGTTTTGAACGCGACCGACCTTGACGCTTGGATCGTGAATGTAGATCCAGTTGTCATCAAATAACTGCCGATCTTTCAAGATCAACATCACGGTGACGAAATCGCGATACTTGAGGCTTTCCGCAGCATGCTTCGTTCGCTCGCTCACGCTCGGCGACAATCCGCAGATCAGCTCCCGCATCGGCGCAGACGAAATGATGTGTTCGGCTTCGATTCTCTGCGATTCGCCCTTTTCATCGTTGTACTCAACCGTCCAACTGCCGCACGTTTCATCGTAAGAACAGCCGGTTACCCGGCAGCCCTTCTCGAGCGTGCCGCCCAGCTCTTTCATCTTTTCAGCGCATGCCTCCCACATCATGCCGGGGCCTCGCCGCGGATAGCGGAAGGAATTGATGAGCGTTTTGATTACGTTTGTGCGGTCTCCGTTGTAACGCTGGGGAATCAGTGCATTCTTGATGGCGCTGCCGAGAGAAAGTCCTTTAATGCGCTGCGCGGCCCAGTCGGCGGAAATTTCTTTGCAGCTCATGCCCCAAACTTTTTCCGTGTAACTCTTGAAGAATGTGTTGAAGAGACGTTTGCCGAATTGATTGCTTACCCATTCTTCGAAATTGCGTGGATCGCGCACTGGGAACAGGCGCGCTTTCATCCAGGAAAGCATGCAAAGGACAGACCTGAAGACCCCAAGTTTCAG
>Ga0193722_1000034_pt1 | contig 32771 bp, 23 predicted proteins | sample H2m1metaG_FD_143044 | JGI IMG/M metagenome (GOLD analysis project Ga0193722, IMG submission 143044) | Soil microbial communities from a riparian zone of the East river system, Colorado, United States - H2m1 | ecosystem: Environmental > Terrestrial > Soil > Riparian zone | place: USA: East River...
GTGGAAAATATCGCGTATGACTCGCGGCGTGTGCAAAGGAATGGCATGTTCGTGGCGTTGCGGGGTGAGAAATCCGATGGCCACGAATTCATCGGGCAGGCAATCGAAAAAGGCGCATCGGTAATTGTTGCCGAACGCGAGGAACAGAATCCGCGCGCAACTTGTCTGGTTGTCGAGAACACGCGGACCGCGCTCGCTGATTTTGCAGCAACCTTTTACGGGTACCCGGAGCGCAAATTAAAACTGGCAGCGGTCACGGGTACGAACGGCAAAACCACCACTACCTTTCTCGTCAAGCACATCTGCGAAAATGCCGGCTTACGTTGCGGATTGATCGGAACGGTGCGCTACGAGATCGGTGAGCGGGTGCTGCCTGCTATTCGCACGACGCCAGAATCGCTCGATTTGCAAGAGTTACTGGCGCAAATCGTCAACGCAGGTTGTAAGGCAGCAGCGATGGAAGTTTCTTCGCATGCGCTCGCGCAGGACCGTACGCGCGGACTCGAATGGAACGTCGCCGTCTTTACAAATCTTACGCAGGACCACCTTGATTTTCACGGTACCATGAAAAGCTACTTCGAATCCAAGATGAAGCTCTTCACGGGCCTTGCGAGTCAGAAAAAAAAGCGCAAACCAACAGCAATTGTGAATATCGATGACCGCTACGGCGAACAACTGCTCGAAAAAATCGACAAACGCATCCCGGTTATCACTTACGGAATGGGGATGCGCGCAGAGTTTCGCGCTTCCAATTATCGCGTTGAGTCCAGCGGGACTTCCTATCAGCTGGATGCTGGCGGCAAGAGTTATCTGGTCCGCGTCCCGTTGATTGGTCGATTCAACGTTACAAACTCCGTAGCGGCTCTGGCTGCTGCAAATGCTCTGGGAATTAATCTGCGTGACGCAGTGTTTAGTCTGGGCAAGTCACCGCAAGTGCCCGGACGCTTGGAATTGGTTCCGGCTAGGCGGCAATTTCAGGTTTTCGTCGACTACGCGCATACGCCCGACGCGCTGGGGAATGTTCTCAAAACTCTGCGCGAGCTTGAGCCGCATCGGTTGATTGCGGTTTTTGGTTGCGGCGGCAATCGCGACCGGCAGAAGCGCCCGTTGATGGCCGAAATAGTGGATCGCCATGCTGACTATGCCATCATTACCTCTGACAACCCGCGCAAAGAGAATCCGGACACGATCATCAGCGAGGTCGAAAAGGGATTTCGATCGACGCACTATGAAAAGATTGTCGATCGCACTGAGGCCATCAACCGTGCCATTGAACTGGCACAGCCGCGCGACATTGTTTTGATCGCCGGCAAGGGACACGAAAACTATCAGGAGTTCGCGGATCACACCATTCCATTCGACGATCTTCAAGTCGCGCGACGTGCGATCGAAGATCATCCAATGGAGTTTTTATCATGACATTTTTGTTTGTGAATTCGCCGACACACAGCGTGCATTCTCCAATTTTCACGTTATGAATCCGCTTCCGCTTTCTCAGATTGCGCAATGGGCCGGAGCCTCGGTCTCATCCGGCGACGGAACTGTTGTCATCGATAAGATCAGCACGGATTCGCGCACGATTAAGCGCGGCGAATTGTTCGTCGCGTTGCGTGGCGAAAATTTCGACGGACACAATTTCGTAGAAGCCACGGCAATAGCTGGCGCAGCCGGTGCGATCGTTGATTCCAATTGGGAAGGAAACGTGCCAGAGAATTTCGCGCTCGTTCGCGCAAAGGACACCCTGGAGGCGTACCAACAACTCGCCGCCAATTACCGGAAGTCGCTCAAACTGGATGTGGTCGCAATTACCGGAAGCAACGGCAAAACCAGCACAAAAGACTTCGCCGCAGCGGTTCTTGCCCGCCGGTTTCGAGTGACGAAAACACAGGGGAATTTCAATAATCATGTCGGCTTGCCTCGAACGATCCTCGAAGCCACGGCGCAGGATGAACTCGCTGTTTGGGAAATCGGAATGAATCACCCCGGCGAGATTGCGGCGCTTGCAAAAATAGCGGCGCCGGACGTTGGCATCATTACAAACATTGGTGTCGCGCATATCGAGTTTATGGGATCGCGTGAAAAAATCGCGGAGGAGAAAGGCGCGCTTGCAGAGGCGATTGGCGCCGAGGGAACAGTCATCTTGAACGCTGATGATCCTTTTACAAAGGGAATCGCGACTCGCACGCGCGGCAAAGTGATTTTAGCAGGCACGACTGCCGGTACGATTCGCGCCAGTGAGATTAACCAAAGCGGAAGCGGAACAGATTTTACAATTCTCGAGGGTGCTCATCGCTGCCGTGCCCAGTTACCTGTGCCTGGGTTGCATATGGTGCAGAACGCGCTGCTGGCCGTCGCGTCCGGTCGTGTCTTTGGTCTTTCCCTGGAAGAATGCGCCGCCGGCCTGGTCGCCGCTCCACTCACGAAGGCGCGCTTGCAAGTCAAGGAAATCCACGGTGTGCAATTTCTCGACGACAGCTACAACGCAAATCCCGATTCCATGAAAGCAGCGTTGCGAACGTTAGTTGAACTGGATGCAAATGGGCGACGTATCGCCGTGTTGGGCGAGATGCGTGAACTGGGCGACGAATCGGAGAGTGGACATCGCGGAGTAGGTGAAACCGCCGCCGCGTTAAAGGTCGATCATCTGATTGCCATCGGAAATGTGGCTGCGACCATAGCGGAAGCGGCAAAACAGGCGGGGCTGGAAAATAGCTCTATCGTGGCGTCAACTGCTGAGGCGGCTGAATTATTAGCAGAGCTAGCCGCGCCCGGTGACCTGGTGCTCATCAAGGGGAGTCGCCTGGCGCGCACCGAGCGAGTGATTGAAGCGTTCCGTAATTCACAATCCATCGTCGCCAATTCGCCATGATGTACTTCCTTCATCATCTGAGCGACCGGTTCATCGGGTTCAACGTGTTCCTTTATGTCACGTTCCGAGCCATTGCTGCGGCGGTGACGGCATTCTTGCTCACGTTGATTTTTGGAAACTTTATTATTCGAATATTGATTGCGCTGAAATTGGGACAACCGATTCGTGGAGCAGCGGAAGTGCACCGCCTCGCTGAACTGCACGGTGGTAAACAGGGAACGCCTACCATGGGTGGCGTGCTGGTCATCGGCTCTGTCTTTGTGTCCAGCCTGATCTGGGCGCGTCTCGATAACCGCTTCGTTTGGCTGGTCCTGTTTTGCATGGTTTATCTCGGTGCTCTCGGTTTCGCTGATGATTATCTCAAGGTGACCAAGAAGAAGTCCGACGGCATCAGCGGCCGGATCAAACTGGTTTTTCAGATCGCTCTTGCCTTAATTGTGACAGCCGTTTTTCTCAGCAGTCCGCTGCTGGAAGTGCAGGCCCGTTCGCTCTACGTGCCGTTCGTTAAGGCGCCGGTCATTGCGAACATGGGCTGGTTTACCTTCGTATTTTTTCTCCTCGTCATTGTTGGTTCCTCGAACGCCGTCAATCTCACCGATGGGCTCGATGGTCTGGCGATTGGTTGCACCGTCACCGTGGCATTTGCATATGCCTTGCTTTCTTATGCAGCTGGAAATTTCCGGATCGCAGAATATTTGCAGGTTCCGTTTTATCCATTTGCCGGGGAATTGACTGTCGTCTGCTCCGCACTGATCGGCGCGGGTCTGGGCTTCCTCTGGTTTAATTGTTTTCCAGCGAAAGTTTTCATGGGCGATACCGGATCGCTGTCTCTCGGCGGCATGATTGGCGTTGTTGCAATCTGCTGCAAGCAGGAGCTGCTCCTGGTTGTCGTAGGCGGGGTTTTCGTGATCGAAGCCGTCTCTGTGATTTTGCAGGTGATGAGTTTCAAACTGACGGGCAAACGGATTTTCGTCATGTCTCCGCTTCATCATCATTTCGAATTGACGGGTTGGAAGGAAAACACGGTCATCGTTCGGTTTTGGATCCTCTCGATCATCTTTGCGTTGCTTGGCCTTGCAACACTGAAACTGAGGTAAAACGTGCGCTACAAAAATCAGAATATTGCCGTTCTTGGTGCGGGGTTGAGTGGGAGCGCCGCGGCGCAGTTGCTCAGGTCGGAGGGCGCACAGGTGACAATGCTCGATAGCGCCGAGGAGATGAACTTACTTAAATCGACGATCGATAATCTGGGGGCGCAGGATGTCCGCGTAATCTGCGGTGCGGCCGCTGATGAAGACTCATCCACCTATCAAATGGCGGTCTTGAGTCCGGGCATCGATCCCTCTTCCCGGCTGGTGCGCAATTTCTCGTCGCGCGGAATCGACATCATCGGCGAGCTCGAACTGGGTTGGCGCTCTTGCGAAATTCCGGTGATCGCAGTCACTGGCACGAACGGCAAAACGACAACGACCGAATTGCTTGCTCAGATGTTGAATGCTTGCGGTCAGCGGACGATTGCCTGCGGAAATATTGGGAAACCCCTTTCCGAAGTCGCGCGCGAGAAACAGCCATACGACGTTCTCACGGTCGAGGTGAGCTCGTTCCAACTGGAAACAATTCGCACTTTTCATCCGTCCATCAGCCTGTGGCTTAACTTCGCTCCGGACCATCTCGATCGTTATCACTCGGTATCGGAATATCGCGAGGCAAAGCTGCGCATTTTTGAAAATCAAACTGATGCCGATGTAGCTGTCATCAATGCCATCGAAAAAATACCGAACCTCCGTCCGCGCACGATCACCTTCAGCGCCTATGCCAACGGTGGAGACTTCCGAGTCTCAGAGGGAGCGATTCTTTACCGCGACGAATCAGTGTTGCGACTGGCGGATACTAAGCTGCGTGGCTTGCATAACATCGAGAATTTGATGGCGACCCTCGCCGTCGGCATGGCACGCGGATTGTCGTTCCAGGAGATGGTGCCGCCGCTCTCGGCGTACGAACCGCGTCCGCATCGCTGCGAATTTGTGCGCGAAGTCAGCGGTGTTTCCTATGTGAACGATTCCAAGGCGACCAACCTCGATGCGGTGGACAAAGCGTTGCGAGCCCAGAGCAAACCTGTCGTCCTGATCGCCGGCGGCAAGGACAAGGGATTTAGCTTTGATCCGCTTCGACCGCTCGTGAAGGAGAAGGTCAGAGCGACGATTTTGATCGGCGAAATGGCCGAGAGCATCAGCCGGTCGTGGGCTGACGTGGTCAAGGCCGAAATCGCAACCTCGCTCGCCGACGCGGTCGAGCGCGCACATGCCAGCGCAAAACCCGGAGAAATCGTTCTTTTTTCCCCGGGCACGTCGTCCTTCGACATGTTCAAAAGCTACGTCGATCGAGGCGATCAATTTCGTGCGCTTGTACAAGCTTTGCCCCAACCCGACCGATGAAAATCCTGCGCCTCCTAAGACATAATAAACTCTGGGCGGCGACTGCGCGTCGCTCCTCGGCGGCGTCCGCAGGAATGGACTTTGAAGAAATGCCGGAGCCGAACATGAAACTATCGCGGGCGCTGCTGATTGTTTTGCTTCTGCACGTAGTCGCCGTGTCGGGAATTATCGCGTTCAACGCGATCAAAACGCGGGAAAGTTCGTTTGTTCCGGCATCTTCGACAAAGGTGGAACCCAAACCGTCCGCGCCGGCGGACGCCGCGATTCAAACTGGTGGTGCCAAGCCCCAAACTGCAGCAGCGCAAAAAGAAAACGCACCCAGTGACGATACGAAACCTTCACATTCTCCGAAGCTAGCTTCAAAAGACGACCACCCAAACGCCTCCTCCGATGCCAACCGGCCTGCGCGCAAGGCTACCGCGAGTCAGGAAGCTACGGCGGGCAAGCCTGTGTCCGACGGAAAAACATACGTCGTGAAAAAGGGCGATAATCCGGTGACCATCGCAAAAAAGCTAAAGGTTCCGTACGACGATTTGATGGCGCTCAACCATATCGAGGATCCGCGCAAATTACGGATTGGCCAAAAGCTGTTAATTCCCAAAATCACAAAGCCAAAAAAGCCGGACGGAAAAGCAGTGAACGCCAAAGAGAAGAAAAGTGAAATCCGCCACGCGAAGCAAAAAGCACGCTCCACATAACCATGCATCGTAAGAGCGCCTATATCCTTTTTCTCGCTGTGCTGGGACTTCTCGTTATCGGGATTGTCATGCTCTTTAGCACGAGCGCGTTTGCGCGCGATAGTCACGGAGATGTTTATTTTTTCATCAAACGCCAGGCAATTTGGTTCGGGATTGGCCTTGGGGTCTGCATCCTTGCCGCGCTGATTGATTATCACTTTTGGCAGCGCACATGGTGGCTTTGGTTCGCGCTGGCGCTCGTCGCATTGGCCCTCTGCTATTTTCCGCACATCGGGATGCGCCTTAACGGGTCGCGCCGCTGGATCGGCCTTGGCCCGCTAACTTTTCAGCCCTCGGAACTGGCGAAGCTGGCAGCAATTGTTTTCCTCGCCGCCTGGTTTTCGCGACGCGAAGAAGCCGGGAGCAATCTCCTCTTTGGACTTATTCTTCCGCTTGCAATCATTAGCATTCCCGCGGGACTTGTTCTCGGGGAAGTCGATTTGGGAACGACAGCTCTCCTGGGAACCACCGCCTTTGTCGTCATGTTCGTTGCAGGAACGAATCCATTGTGGCTCGGGATGATATCGTTCGCCGGCCTTGGCACGCTTCTGGTTGTTGCCAGTCGAATCTCCGAACGCATGGGACGGCTCTCCGCTTTTCTCCATCCTCAGAACTACAAGGAAGACGCTGGCTTGCAGCAAATGCAGGCATTGATTGCCTGGGGTAGCGGAGGAATGGAGGGACTCGGCCTGGGTAATGGTCGCCAAAAAATGCTTTATCTGCCGTACGCACACACGGATTTCATTTTTCCAATTATTGGCGAAGAACTCGGTCTGCGGTTCAGTCTGCTCGTGGTCCTTTTGTTCGTGGTCATCATTGTTTGCGGCATCATGATCGCGTTGCACGCCAAGGATCGGTTCGGTCTTCTCCTCGGCTGTGGTGTTGTTTCGCTGCTAGCCCTGCAAGCCGCAGTCAACATCGGCGTGACCACGTCGCTCCTGCCTAACAAAGGACTGCCGCTGCCGTTCATTAGTTACGGTGGTTCGAACCTGGTCACGTGCATGTTCGGTATCGGTTTATTACTGAACATTTATCGCCAGGGAATCCTTGAGCCGCGGCACAAGAAACCTGTGGCCATGCGGGTCCGAGTAACGCCACGTATTTAGCGTCCATGAATTCAATAGATTGTATGAGTTGTAAAAGTCGGAGATGGAAGGATCAGATCTTATGAATGCAGTGATCGCATGTGGAGGAACTGGCGGGCATCTTTTTCCAGGCATCGCGGTGGCAGAAGTGCTCCGTGACCGCGGGCACGAAGTGATGCTGTTGGTTTCCGAGAAAGATATCGACGCTCTGGCTTTGTCCGGTCGCGAAAGTTTTCGAGTGGAAAAATTGCCCACTGTGGGATTGCCATCGCCATTTTCTCCGGCGTTCTTTGGTTTCCTTCGGCGTTTTTACGAAAGCCTGGCGCTTTGTCGATCGATCTACACGACCTTCAAACCTCAGGTCATTCTCGGCATGGGAGGATTTACTTCTACCGCACCGGTGTTGGCCGGCCGGATACGCGGTATTCCGACTTTTATCCACGAATCAAACGCTATCCCTGGAAAAGCAAACCGCATGACAGCTCGGCTTGTCCGCACGGTCATGCTTGGTTTCAAGGAATGCGCGCCTTTTTTTCCAAAAACCAACACTGAGGTTACAGGCACCCCAGTCCGGACCGAGTTGATCCGTTTGGATCAACTGGTGGCTCGTCAAAAACTGGGGCTCCGCGAGGATGTCTTGACGCTGCTTGTCATGGGAGGCAGCCAGGGTGCGAGCGGAATTAATCAGGCAATGATTAAAGCGCTGCCCTTTTTGCGGAACGCTCCGCTGCAGGTAATTCACCTTTCCGGCACGCGCGATGAACGTTTGGTTGCAGACAATTATCGCCGCGAAAATATTCCAGCCCACATCGCTGCCTTTCATCATCGAATGGAAGAAGCTTACAGCGCTGCGGATCTCGTTGTTGCGCGAGCCGGCGCTGCCAGTCTCGCGGAGTTCGCGGCCTTTTCATTGCCCGGCATCCTGATTCCATTTCCGTATGCGACCGATGATCATCAAACCCGCAACGCGGAGATCTATGCTCGTATTCAGGCAGCGATTCTTCTTAAGGAGTCAGAGGTCTCGGGCGAGTTACTCGCGCACAAAATTCGGGAGTTGATCGAGGATCGGGACCGGATTCGACAGATGGCTGCGAATTCCTCGCGCCTGGCGCCAAAAGACGCGGCTGGGCGCGTCGTGACCACCATGGAGAGATATACGACTCATGAAGCCCGTCTCTGAAGAACGCAGCGCATCCGAGCAGCTTCCGCCATGGACCGGCCCCGTTGCCACAAGCGAGCGCGCTGTGCCGCTTGATCTGCCCGGCTTTCTGACACGTGAGCGTCACCGAATTCATCTTGTCGGCATCGGCTGGAGGAGGCCGACACCGCAGATCTCGTTGTTTTTTCTTCTGCAATCAAGAGCGACAACCCAATTCTGGTTAGCGCGCGCAAATACGGAAAACCCATGGTGCGCCGGGCGGAAGCATTGGCCGCAATCATGCGGAGCAAACGCGGCATCGTTATCGCCGGAATGCACGGCAAAACGACAACCTCAGCAATGACGGCCCATGTCTTGCGCGAAGGAGGGCTACATCCGTGCCATTACGTCGGTGCAGAGATTCCGATTCTGGGAATGAATGCACACTGGGATTCGCGCGGCGAATATTTCGTTGCCGAAGGGGATGAGAGCGATGGCACCATCGCGCTTTTTCGACCCGAGCACACATTGATTCTGAATATCGAGGAAGAGCACCTGGATTTTTATGCTGATCTCGACGCAATTGAAAAGGTTTTCGCGCAACTGATCACTCAGACCACCGGCAGAGTTTTTTATAACCTAGACGACAAAAATGCCGCCCGGGTGTGTCGATCTTTGGCAGGCGCAATTTCATACGGTTTCGCCGCCGGGGCCGATTATCGCGCAATCGATATCCGGCTGACCGCCTTTGCTTCAACGTTCCGGGTCGATCATCGGGGACAGGATCTCGGTGAAGCTGTGTTGAATGTGCCTGGTCAACATAATGTTCACAACGCGCTGGGAGTGATCGCGCTCGCGTCACAGCTCGGTGTTGCGTTTGAAAAAATCGCGAAGTCGCTTGCGAAGTTCGAGCACGCTCGCCGGCGGTTCGAAATCAAGTACGATAGCCCCCGTTTTCTTTTGGTGGACGATTATGGGCATCACCCGACGGAAATCCGTGCCACGCTCAAGACGGCGAGATCGGTTGGTCGCAAGCGCGTGCTCACCATGTTTCAACCGCATCGTTATTCGCGCACCAAAGCGTTGCAGAAGGAATTTGGTTGCGCGTTCGACGATGCGGATCGCGTAGTCGTGACGGACATTTACGGATCGCACGAAGCACCGATTCCGGGAGTCACCGGGCAAATCATCGCTGACGAGATCGCTGGGCGGGGACACCGGGGCGTCAGTTATGAGCCGCGCTTGGAATGGGTGCAACGTACGGTGGGGAACATGCTCGAATCCGGCGATCTCGTTCTGAGTCTCGGTGCCGGAAATATTCACGAGCAATTATCCGCCCTCGCTGCCGACCTGGTTGTTGCGGAAAAGTTAAAAGAGGGGGTTGGGGAAGGCGGCGAAGTGCGTCTCTATGAACCGCTCTCGAAGCACACAACTCTGCGAGTAGGCGGCCCGGCGCAATTCTGGGTCGAGCCGCGAACTGAGAAGGCCTTTGCCGAGTTGATCCGGTTTTGCCGGGCCGAAAATCTTCCGCTCTTCGTGATGGGTCGTGGATCGAATCTACTGATTCGCGATGGAGGCGTTCGGGGCGTGGTCGTTCATCCGTGCGGGGGCGATTTCGACAAGATCGAGATCAACGGTGCCGAGATCACCGCAGGCGTGGGGGCGAAATTAAAAGAAGTGGCATACGCAGGAAAGGCGGCCGGGATCGGAGGGATGGAGTGGATGGAAGGAATTCCGGGCGCGATTGGCGGCGGCTTGCGCATGAATGCCGGGGCCATGGGTGCGCAAACCTTTGAGAACGTCGTGCGCGTTCGTTATCTCGATGCTGACGGCGAGGCGCACACAAAGTCACGCGACGAGCTGCAGGTGTACTACCGGAATTTCCCTTTGCTGGAGAAAAATTTTGCGGTGTCCGCCGTTTTCCGCGGCCAGCGTGCGCCACTCGAAGAAATCGTGCGCAAACTGGAAGCCTCGCAGGAGAAACGGCGCACGTCGCAACCGGCGGCGAAAAGCGCAGGCTGCATTTTCAAAAATCCAGATTCATGCCCTGCCGGGAAGCTGGTTGACGAGCTGGGATTGAAAAATTCACGCGTCGGCAAAGCGCGAGTATCGGAGGTGCACGGTAATTTTATCGTAAATGACGGCGGCGCTACGGCGGCCGAAATGCTGGAATTAATCGAAAAGATCAAGGCGACGGCTTTGGCCAAGCGCGGAATCGAGCTGGAGACCGAAGTGCAAATCGTGGGAGAGCCGGGGTGACGATGGCGACGGATCAAAGCTTACCGAAAAAAATTGCGGTGTTAATGGGCGGCCCAGGGTCTGAGCGCGATGTGTCGCTGGCGACTGGTCATGGCGTTTCCAAAGCGCTTCGCTCCTTAGGTGCAGACGTGGTTGAAGTCGACGTTCATGACGAAAACTTCGCGCTTCCGAAAGATGTCGATCTTGCCTTCATCACCATTCACGGAACTTTCGGCGAGGACGGTCAGCTCCAGGAAATTCTGGAAGAGCGCGGAGTGCCTTACACCGGTGACGGCGTGGAGGCGAGCCGGGCGGCATTCGACAAAATTTTGTCGAAAGAAAAATTTCGCGAGTACGATGTCGTCACTCCGGATTGGGAAGTCATTGAAGCCGGCCAGCGTCCGACGATTTCGGTTCCGCTGGTAGTAAAGCCGGCGAGACAGGGTTCTACCGTCGGCGTGGTGATTGTGAAAGACGCGAGCGAACTTGATTCGGCGATGGCGGAGGCCGCCAAGTACGATCGCAAGTTGTTGATAGAAAAATTTGTGTCGGGACGCGAGTTGACGATAGGTATTCTTGGTGATCTAGCGCTGCCGATTCTAGAAATAATTCCAAAGGGCGGTTTTTACGACTTTAACAATAAGTACCCGTTTCTGAATCCGCAGGCTGGCGGCGGCGCCGAGCACGTTTGCCCGGCGAAAATCGATCCGGACAAGACGAAACAAATTCAGAAACAGGCGCTGCATGCTTTTCGCGCGCTCGGCCTGGTTGTTTACGGTCGCGTTGACGTGCTGCTTCCCGATTCGGGCAATCCGTTTGTGCTCGAGGTCAACACGATTCCTGGAATGACGGAGGCGAGCTTGTTGCCCGAAGCTGCTGCGGCTGCAGGTATCAATTATGTCGACCTTTGCGCGCGTATTATCGCCCTTTCTCGCGCCAGGGCGGAAAGGAGCCGGAGATGAGACCCGCGCAGAGGCGCCCCCAATCGCGCAATCGACGAGTCTCGAACGTGCGCCAGCGCCGCCAGCAGCACTTGCTTGACGTGAAAGTTCGCTCCCGTAAAGCGGCACAGCATCGCGCGCGAAGGATACTTGCGGTTCTTTCCCGAGTGGTACTGCTCGCCGCACTGTGCGCCGCGATTTATGCGGGAACGCGTGAAGGCGCGAGACGTCTATTTTTCGAGAACCCCGACTATACAGTCAAGACAATTGAATTGCAGACGGACGGAACCTTGCAACGCGAGCAGATTTTGAATGCAGCCGATCTCCATGAAGGCGAAAACATTTTTCGCGTAAATCTGTCTCGCGTTCACGATCTCATACAGCAGCTGCCTCAGACCGACGAGGTGCAGATAGTGCGAAAATTGCCTTCGGAAATTGATGTTCGTGTGGTGGAACGAAAGCCAGTCGCGTGGATCACGAGCGAGAAGGAAATTTCCGATCCATTTGCATCCGAGTCCGCTTTTCTGGTGGACGCACGAGGTGTTTTGATGAAAGAAAAGAAGTTGTTGCCCGAATATCTCGGATTACCGGTTATTCTGGGATGCTCGGGCGAATCACTCGAGGTGGGCAAAGTCGTCGAATCGCCCCAAGCATGGAAGGCGCTTGAGTTGCTCGGTTTAAGCTTGCGCAGTTTTTTGCAAATGCGTTTTCAGATCCGCGAGATCGACGTTTCCGAAAATTATCGCCTGCTGGTGACCGATAAGAATCATAGCCGCGTGACGTTTGGTTATAACGATCTTGAAACGCAATTGCGCCGGCTGGAACAATTTCTCGTTTATTGCGACGATTCAAAACAGGAACTGGCGACGTTAAATCTCCTTGTACAACGAAACATCCCGGTGACATTCGCTCCGAGGCCGGTCGCAGTCATTAACGACACCATCGAGCCCGCGGTAGAACCGCGAATCATGAAGGCGATCCCCGTGCATCCTCCGGAGACGGGCCCTCGTCAAGGCTCCGGAAAGCAGGAGACTGCGTCGCCACCGCCCAAGTCACGCACCAGTTCAAAACCACCCCCCAGGGCAATTCCCATTCAGCGACAGAGAACGGATTAACACAATGGCGAGCAATAATTTAATGATAGGTCTTGAGATCGGAACTTCCAAAATCTGTGTTGTTGTCGGCGAGAGCCGGCCCGATGGCACCGTCAAGATCCTTGGCGTCGGCCAGACACCATCGCGCGGCGTGCGCAAGGGCGAGATCGTTGATTTTGAAACGGCAATGAAATGCGTGCACGAAGCGGTGGTCGATGCCGAACAGAAAAGCGACGTCATGATCCGGAGCGTTTACGTCGCTGTTGGCGGGTCGCATCTTCAAAGTTTCAACAACCGCGGATGCGTGATGCTGCCCGAGGACCGCGACGAAATCGATGACCAGGATGTCGAAGACGTAAAGATCAATGCGCGTGAGGTGAGCATTGCTGCTCAAAACGCGTTCCTTCATTCCATTATTCAGCACTATCACGTCGATGGACAGGACGGCGTCCTGAATCCAGTCGGGATGCTCGGCCAAAGATTAGAAGCCGATTTCCACATTATTCACGGTGTGCGGACGCGCATCCAAAACACAATCCGGTGTGTGAAAGAATTGCCGCTCGATGTTGAGGATGTCGTTTTTGGGGGGCTTGCTTCCGCCCAGGTGGTTCTCACGCAGCACCAAAAAGATCTCGGGGCGCTGGTGCTCGATATCGGGGGCGGGACGACTGACTATATTTTGTACGCGGACGGCGCAGTGAAGCAGAGCGGCTGCATTGCAATAGGTGGTGACCATATCACTAATGACATCTCCATGGGGTTGCGCATCCCAATGGCTCGCTCAGAAAAACTCAAAATCGAGGAGGGCAGTTGTGTCCTTGGCAATTGTTTCCCAGGCGAGATGATTTTGCTAAAAGACGATTCCGGTTTTGCAGGGAAGGAGATTGAACGCGAGACCTTGAACACGATTATTCATTTGCGCCTCCGAGAAACCCTTGAGTTACTCAAACGCAGGCTTGATGAAGAACCATTCATTAATTACCTGGGGGGCGGTATTTTCATCACGGGCGGATGCAGTCTTCTAAATGGCATCGACAATCTCGCGGAAGAGATTTTCGAAATGCCCGCGCATGTCGCGCACGCTCAAACAACATCAGGCGTGACCTCCGCAGTAGAGAACCCGCAATTTTCGACTGCAATCGGGCTGATCAAATATGCTCAAGCCGTGCAAACAGATCGGCCGGCGCGGGGAATCGGACGCATCCTCGGAAGAATTTTTAGCGGAAGACGATGAAAAAACTGAAAGACCAATATGATTCAACTTAGCAAAAACTACACTCTCCCTGAGCGGGCGGAGGAATTCATTCCAATCAAAATTGTCAGTGTTGGTGGCGCCGGTTTGAATTCGCTCGACCGGATTGTGCTCGACGGCTTGGAAGGAGCAGAGGTTCTGGCCGTCAATACCGACGTGCAATCGCTGGCGAGCTCCGTTGCTGCGCACAAAGTGCAGCTCGGCCGGACCGTTACGCGCGGCTTGGGCGCAGGTGGCGATCCCGAGGTTGGCTATCAGGCCGCTTTTGAATCGACAGAGGAGATTCGCGAGGCGTTGACTGGTGCGAGAATGATTTTCATCTGCACCGGGCTTGGTGGAGGCACGGGCTCGGGTGCTGCGCCGTATGTCGCGCATCTCGCTCGCGAAGCGGGGGCGCTGGTACTTGCATTTGCAACGTTGCCGTTTGCGTTCGAAGGCAGGCGACGCAACGCCCAGGCCCGCGAAGCCCTGGGCCGGCTCAACGAACTTGCCAACGCAGTGGTTTGCTTCGAAAACGATCAGATGGGCGACATGGTCGCTCCGAACGCAGGCATTCATCAGGCATTTTCCAAGGCCGATACGACCATCAGTCAGAGCATTCGTTCGATTGTGAATCTGGTTCAGCGGCCCGGACTCATTCGTATTGGCTTTGACGATTTGGTTGCCGCCTTGCGCAGCCGCAACGGGCGATGCCTTTTCGGCTTTGGCGAATCGGATTCAGACAATCGCGCGCATGATGCACTCGCGCAGGCTCTCAAGAGTCCATTGATGGATCGTGGTCGCACACTGGCGGACGCCGCGCGGGTCCTGGTACAAGTGGCAGGCGGGCCGGGTATGACTTTGTCGGAAGTCGAAATTGTCATGCAGGAACTCGATCGGCACGTTAGTGACGAAACGCAGATTCTTTTCGGCACTGCTGTGGATGGACGATTGGGCGATCGTTTAAGCGTTACAATCATCAGTTCCTTCGCAGCGGACGACGACGATGTGGTACCGCAACAGGCGCAGACGTCTCCGCTGAGCAGCGCGCCGCCAGTGCCGCCGGTGTGGGAACAGCCTCATGAGAGTCCGCCAAAGATTGACGTCGAGCCCGAACCGGCGCCGGTCGAGGATTTTCAGTCGCCGGAGACGACTCTCATTGAAGAGCCCGAGCCCATGGAGGTCGAAAACGAGCCGGCTCGCTCTGTCGAATCAGTCTCGAGCGCGTTCGAGGTTGTCGACACGCCTGAGCCGCCCGTGAACACGCCCCGAAGAAAGCCAGCTCCCGCAAAAGAGGAAAAAGTATCTGCTGAAAAATCGATGCAGGCTAAACAGGAAGTTTTGCAGTTCGAGCCCGTCAACCGTGGTCGCTTTGAAAAAAGTGAGCCAACTATTGTTGAAGGCGAAGACCTCGACGTCCCGACCTACCTGCGGAAAAAAATCAAGGTGAAGTGACGCTTCGCGCCTCGAATCGTGATCTGTTAGATCGTTGAATCGAATTTCGGGCCGAATTACGAATCTTGGATTACCAGTCACTCCGAGTTTCTCTATTTTTTCATTAGCTCGAGCACGGCGCTCGTCATTCCAATGATCCCAACACGGATCGTTGGTTCGGGAACCGGAGCGAACCTGCTCGAATGCAGGGTTGGCAATTCTTTTCCCCCTTGTTTGTACTCCGCCATCTTCGCCGGATCGACGGCGCCGAAGTGAAAATTAACCGCCGGAATGGAGCGGTCCGGCAGGCTGTATTCGGAAAAGTCTTCACCACCCATGGTGGGATCGACGATCTCGACGTTTTCGTTGCCTAACGACCTTTTCCAAACAGCAATGAGGCGTTTGGTCAGTTCAGGGTTGTTGTACATTGCGGGGCAGCGTTCATCCTTGCTCACGGTTACAATCGGAGCGCGGTCAGGCGGTATTCCAGCGGCTATCGCGCATCCTTTTACAATTTGATCGATAGCCGTCAGCACGCGTTCGCGTATGTCAGATTTGTAGGTACGCACCGTGAGCAGCAGTTTCACGTCGTCCGGAATGATATTGCGCTTCGTTCCGCCGTGAATCGAGCCAACTGTGATCACAACCGGATCGAGTGGATTATTTTCACGGCTCGCGATGGTTTGCAGCGCGTTAATTATTTGTGCCGCGAGAACGATCGGGTCTTTTGTCTTGTGCGGGTAGGCACCATGCCCGCCGACGCCACGCACGGTAATGTCGACTGAATCGACGTTTGCAGATGTATATCCTTCGGTGACGCCAATGTGACCGGTTTCAAGATCGGCTTTGTCATGAAAACCAAGCGCAAAATTCGGTTTACCGAATTTTTCGTAAAGGCTGTCTTTGAGGAGCGCGCGTGCACCGGTACCAATTTCCTCTGCTGGTTGCGCCACGAACACGATCGTGCCGTGCCATTGATCTTTTAACTTTCCGAGAGCGCGCGCGGTGCCGATGAACGCCGCAATATGTGTGTCGTGCCCGCAGGCGTGCATCACATGCACATCCTTGCCGTCCTCATTTTTGGTGACGGTCTTACTGGCATACGGCAAACCAGTTTCTTCTTCCACTGGCAATGCATCCATGTCCGTTCGCACAAGCACTATCGGTCCATCGCCATTCTTCATCACGCCCACAACGCCGTAACCTTTGAGGTTGGCGTTTTCGTATTTTCCCAGGTGCTCGGTGACCTGGCAGCCGGCCGCGCGCAACTCTTTTGCGACGATCGACGCGGTGCGCTCCTCATGCCCGGATAATTCCGGGTGCGTGTGAAGGTCTTTGTAAATCGCGAGCAACGAGGGCAGCTGCGCGTCAGCTAGCGATTGCGGCGTCTGCTGAGTGAATGCAAGCGCTGGCATGAAAATCGAAAGGAATACGATCGATGGCGAAACGGTCTTCATTTTGTCATGCTGAGCGGAAGTCGAAGCATCTCTGAATTCCTGTTCCACGCAATGACGTAAGAGATTTTCTCGACTTCGCTCGAAATGACAGAAAGTTGGATGACTCATGGAGTTCGAGAAGAACACATTGCTCTTCGGCGCTGATCCAACACCACGCATTGTCGCCATTGAACTCGGCGAGACTGGAACGGTTAAGGTTTATCGTCGGGAAGCGGACGGATCGACCGTCGCCGACGTTGAGCCTTTCCACCCATTTGTCTGGTGCGACTCGGATATTGTCGATCTTGGCATCGAATCCGAAAAGCTTCAGAGCAATCTCAAGTATGGCTGGCTGGTCACGGTCGATAGCTGGAAGGAACTCATCGGATTGCGCAACGGACTCAAAAATGCCGGGCGCGATTTCTTCGCCCTTACTGATCCGGTGCAGCATTACCTGACCGCGACGGGTCGCACGTTGTTCAAAGATTTGCCGTTTGAAGAACTGAAACGATTGCAGATCGAAACGCTCTCTGCAGATGGCATCGCTGATGCAGGCACCGGGACCACCGATCCCGGCCCCAGCGATCACATCATGGGCATCGCGCTGTCGGATAGCACCGGTTGGGAGGAACTGCTCATTGTTGATCCAACAAATGTCGAGGAATCCGAGCGCGCTGCGCTGAAGCGCTTGACCGCAATCATCAAGGAGCGGGATCCGGATGTCATCGAAGGCCACGACTTGTTCCGTTTCCATCTTCCGTCTCTGGTGTCACGGGCGAAAAAGACAAAGACGAAACTCGACTGGGGTCGCAGCGACGGATTTCTACGCTCGCGACCATCGCGACTCCAAATTGCGGAAAAAACGATCGACTATCCAAAGTTCACAGTCGGTGGGCGCCACTTCGTCGATACTTTTTTACTCGCGCAATTTTACGATGTCGGCATGCGTTCGCTTGCTGGTTTCGAGCGGACTGATGTCGCCCGGCATTTTGATCTTTGCGGCAGTGACGAAATTTCCGCGCTTACAGGCAGGGAATTGCAGCGTGCGTACCTGGGCAATTCGGAACAATTTCGGCGTCGCGCGCTGTGCGGTGTCCGCGAAACACGGGCATTATCCGAATTGTTAAGCGCGAGCTACTTCATCCAGGCCCAGATTTTCCCATACAACTATCAGGATGTAATCGTTCGCGGCAACGCCACGCGGATCAATGCGCTTTTCCTGCGCGAATATTTCCGGCAACGCCATTCCATTCCCGAGTTGCCGATGGTGCGCGCGTTTGAGGGCGGTTACACCGACATCTTCTTCACCGGCGTCGCGCATAATGTCTGGCACTGCGACGTCGCTTCCCTCTACCCGTCGATCATGTTGAAGTTCGATTGCTTTCCGGTCAGCGATCAGCTGCAAATCTTCCGGCATTTGCTCACCGATCTGCGCACGTTCCGATTGGAAGCGAAGGCAGAAATGCGGGCGGAAAAAGATCCCGCGAAGCAGCATCACTTCCAGGCTCTGCAAAATACGTTCAAGATTCTGCTGAACAGTTTCTACGGGTACCTGGGATTCGCCCAGGGACATTTTGCTGATTTCGATGCCGCTGCGCGTGTGACTCAGATCGGCCGCGATTTGCTCAAGAAGATGATCGACTGGTTAGGCGCGCACGGCGCGAACGTCATCGAAGTCGATACAGACGGAATCTATTTCGTTCCGCCTTCTTCTGTGGGGGTAGGCGTGCCGCCTGCTAAGCGTAAGTCTCATGCAGCCGACACGGCTGCCACTACAGACGAGATTGCGGAATTGCGCGATGGTTTAGGGAAGGAATTGCCCGAGGGAATTGAAATCGATTTCGACGAACAATTCGACGCCATGTTCAGCTACAAGGCAAAGAATTACGCACTCCTTACCAAAGAAGGCGAGGTGGTCATTAAGGGCGGCGCCCTTAAATCCCGCGGACTCGAAAAATTCCAGCGCGTCTTCCTGGAGGAAATGATCAAGCTGATCATGGAGGGAAAACCGGAAGCAGTGACCGATCTGCGGAACGAATTCGAGCGCAAAATCCGGAACCGCGAATGGAAGATCGACATGCTGATGAAGACCGACACGCTCCAGGATTCGCTCGATAAATATCGTGCCAAGATCGCCGGCTCGGCGCGCAATCGCGGGGCTGCCTACGAACTCGCCCTCGCCAGCGGCCGCAATTACAGGCCGGGCGACCAGATCAGTTACTACATCAAAGCGACTCCAAAAAAAGTTCCCGCCTACGAAGCCGCCAAACCGGCGAGCGAATTCGACCCGGAAAATCGCGACGAAAACATCGATTATTATGTCGCTAAACTTGATGAACTCGTGAAGAAGTTCCGCGGCCTTACTGATGTGGCTTCAACTTCGAAACAGGAGAGTCTGGCTCTTTAGTCGAATAAAACGCGCGAAGATTCGCTGCTGTTGAATTTACATCTTTCCGCCGTGCCCGGTCGACATAGACACGAGCTCGTGATTTTTACGTCCGCCTTGGCCCATACTTTGTTGAAACGGGCACGCGTTGCTTCAAGCTCTACACGGCCCGTTTGCTGCGCGGCGAGCGCTTGATAGAGCCCGAGTAGAGACCATCCATTCTCGGGCAGCCGCTTCAGATCATCGCGATAGATTTGCTCAGCCTCGGCGAAGCGGCCGGCAGCCATCAGGTTCGCGCCGATTGTGTGCCGTAAAGGAATCATCCAGGACGGTGGCTCGTCGTATTTCAGGGCGTCTTCCAATGCGAGCGCGGCGTGCAGTTCATCGAGGCCTGGATCGAGTTTTCCTTCGGCAATCAGCAGCTCGCCTTCAATCATGTGGTTCGCGAGTGCGATGATCGATTCAGCCGTGTTGTTACTCACGGCGGTTTCCTTTGGAACGTGCTGGACAAGCTCACGGAACATCACCTGCTCCTTTCGTGCCTTCGCGGTGTCGCTTTTGGCGGCAAAAGCGATCGCGCGTGCGCCATGATGAAATGCACGAGCAAATGGCATGTAGTCAGGATATTCTTCTGGCTCGGCGAGGATCTCGTCCCACTTTCCGAATCGCATCATCACTTCCATCGGTACCGCGCCGAATGCCTCTACCAAGGCTGCGTTTTCCTTAACGAACTCTGACGGCAGATCTTTTATCATTTCGCGCACATAACGCATCGCGAGTTTGCTTTGGCCGGTCATCAGCGCGGCGTACGCGAGCATATGCTGATTGTGTGCGGCGTACATAGGGAATAGACCGAGCGGCCGATTGCCCGTCGCGGCGCGGTAACGTTTGTCGGCCTGGACGGCCTTGACGTTCGTTGCGATGGCCTCATGCCAGCGGCCACAACGGATATCGATGTGCGATGGCATGTGCACATTATGGGCTAGGCCCGGCTGGAGCTTGCGCAGGCGATCGGCCGCCGCCTCAGCGCGTTCCGGATGTGGCGAAGCTTCGACAGCGTGGATGTAAAGATGATTCGCAAACGGATGTCGCGGGTTTAGCTTCAATACCACGTCGAGCGTGGCGATGATCTCCTCGGTGCCCGGGTTCGGTTGACCTTCAACTGTCCATTGATTCCACGGTCGGAGGTCCATCATCGCTTCGGCAAACAGTGCGCCCACATCAACGTCATTGGGAAACCTCTTCCAAGCTTCACGCATCGCGTTCGCATAAGCCTGGTCGAGCGGAGCGCGGTCCTCTGGTTGGGGGTATGCGTAGCGTTTACTGAGGGCATCGATCAACGCTCGCTCGACTTCCGAGGCGTTCGACGCGTTTTGTTTCGCAAGAGTAAGGTCGTTCCACGCCAGCTCAGCCATCGGCGGCGGGACAAGTGGATAATTGATATGCGGACCGGCAGCAAGGGCCGCGCCCCAATGTGCCATGGCACATTGCGGATCGAGCCGCGCCGCTTCCTGGAATGAGCGGATCGCGCCCCTGTGATTGAAACCATGAAGCAGTGCCAGGCCTTGGTCGAAATAACGCTGCGCCTTTGTGCTTTTTGTTGTGATCTTGCGCGAGTACGTACCGAGCCCGTCATAAATCGGCTCGCTCGCGTTGCTGCTCGCACAAAAAACAAGCGCCAGAACGGCTCCAGTAATTGCATGACGGGTGGTGTTCATAACGAGAGGATGACTGTAATCGGCTCCATTATCGCGGCAAAAAGTTGGCCACGAACCGCAGATGAGTTGAACACCTGCGGCGTTGCCGGGCCATTGCAACTACCGGAAAAAATCAGTGGTTCGAGTTGCACGCGCTGCGCGGTCACACGATCAGATTCGTATGAAACCGCTCAGCATACACGCAGCTGTCCTTGCCGTATTCGGCACCATTACTACCACTCCGAATTTAAGTTATTCAGCCGAAAACGATCTCAACGAAATCAAAGCCGAAATTACTAAGCGCCATGATGAGTCGGTGAAACGTTTACAGGATTGGATCGGACAAGTATCGATCGCTGCCGAGAATCGCGGTTATCCCGAAGGCGCGGAGTACATGGCGAAGCTGGCGCGCGATGCGGGATTTCAGCAGGCGACCGTTATCAACACGGATGGGAAACCCGGCGTATTCGCGACGCTCGACGCCGGCGCGCCGAAAACAATCGGGCTTTATTTCATGTACGATGTGAAACAGTTCGATCCTGCGGAATGGACGTCGCCCCCGACGGAAGCGCGAATCGTGGATAAACCGCCACTGGGGAAGGTGATCGTCGGGCGCGGCGCGGTGAACCAAAAGGGACCGGAAGCAGCGTTCCTCGCGGCGCTTCACGCGATTCGCGGCGCAGGGAAGAAGATGCCGGTGAACCTGGTGATGGTGGCCGAAGGCGAAGAAGAAATCGGTTCGCCACACATTCCACAGCTCGTTAGGCGACCGGAGGTGCTGGCTGCGCTAAAGAAATGTGACGGCGTGTTCATGCCGTCGGCGACGCAGGATTTGGATGGAATCGTCACAGTGAACCTCGGCTCGAAAGGTGTGATCGAGCTGGAACTTGTATCGAGCGGTGAAAAATGGGGACGCGGTCCGGCCAAAGATATTCACTCGTCGCTCAAAGCGATGGTGGACAGCCCGGCGTGGCATTTGGTGAAAGCACTCAACACGCTCGTCTCCGACGACGGCAACGAAATTAAGATCGACAATTATCCGAAGCCGCTGCCACTGAGTGCTGACGAGAAAGCTATGATCGAAAAAGTGTCGAAGGTGCGGACGGAAGCGCAGACGAAGAAACAGTTCACCGTGCAACATTGGATCAACGATCTGCCGTGGGAGCAGGCGAACGAACGGCTCGAATCGCAGCCCACAGTGAACATCGAGGGACTCGTCGGCGGTTACACAGGCCCTGGGGGCAAAACAATCTTGCCGCATCGCGCCGTTGCAAAGATCGATATGCGTCTCGTGCCCGATATGAAAGCGGCCGACGCTCTCGCAGCGTTGAAGGCCCATCTCGCAAATCATGGCTTTGGCGACATCGAGGTGAACATGACCGGCGGTTACGATCCGACGGCCACGTCGGCTGATTCCTCGCTTATCAAGGCGCAGGTTGCGACTTACAAACAATTTGGAATCGATTCGCTACTCTGGCCGCGCAATGCCGGCTCGTATCCAGGATATGTTTTCACCGGTGAACCGCTGAAACTTGCCGCCGGACATTTCGGGCTCGGTCACGGCAGCGGCGCGCATGCGCCCGATGAATACTACATCATCGACTCGACAAATCCGAAAATACAGGGATTCGATGGCGCGGTGATGTCTTTCGTCGAATATTTGTACGAATTGGCAAAGTAGGAAGCCGCAGTCAGCGCCAGCGACTACAGTAGTTTGGCTTCCAGATTGATCTGGGTGCCGGCGAGAGCGACCGAGACCGGGCAGGTCTTTTTTGTTAGCTCGGCTTGTTCCTTGAACTTTGCTTCATCGATGCCCGGGACTTCGGCCTCAGTTTTTAGGTCGATCGTAGTGATTTTTGGTCCACCGCCAACCATCTCTAGTTTCACCGTCGCAGCGGTGCTAATGCGTTTGGCTGGATGTCCGGCTTTCTCCAGGTTCGCGGAAAGAGCCATCGTGTAACAACCGGCCTCAGCTGCGCCGATTAGTTCCTCGGGGTTTGTCCCTTTTCCTTCTTCGAAGCGCGATGAAAAAGAGTAGGGACCTTCAAATGCGCCACTCCCGAGTTTCATGGTTCCCTTGCCTTGTTTCAAAGTGCCTTCCCAAACAGCCGATCCAGTTCGTGTTGCCATTGTTTTATCTCCTTTAGTTGTTTGCTTGTTACGATTCGCGCCAGACGCGGCCAGGCGCAATTGATTTCAATCTGACAACATTCGACTGCGAAGCTCAGGCCGCTTCAGGCGCAGAGGTGTCGGACAACGGGGCCTGGTCGCGCTTCACTTCAGCGATCTGGCGTTGTTTGCGTCCCAGCCAGATGCTAAGGCCGCACCAGATCGCCCCTATCGGAACTGCTACCCAGGAGATGCCGACTAGCCCCAAGCCAAACCAGCGCATTAACGGATAGGACCATGCACCGATTTGATCCCCGAAGCGGTAGCCGAACGTATCGATCAGGCTTTTCGCCTTGTATTTATCCTCTCGCCGCAACACGGTAAAGAGAACTTCGCGCGCTGGTCGAAGCAGCGCGAAGCCTGCCGCGCGTCGCAAAATCTGGAACGTCGCAAGGACGGTGAGAATCGGCGCGAAACCAATCGCGGCGAATCCAACCGCGCTCAAAAGCGGCATGAGCACCAGCGTGATCCCAACCCCAAACCATTTCATTAGGCGGCCGGTCAGAAAAACCTGAATCAGCACCGTAATCGTGTTCACTGCGATATCGATGTTCGCCAAGAACGACGTGCGTACGGCGCGGTCTTGCAGCTGATGTTGAGTAAGATCGGCTTGCTGAAAATATGCCCAAGTGTTCGTGAGCGTGTAGATTATAAGGAACACGGCTAGACCAAGTAAGTAGGGAGATCGAGCAATGTGGGTCGCGCCTTCCCAGAATTTGCCGCCGATTGGTTGCTCACTTTGCTCGTCCTGCGTCCGAAAATCGGTGGGAAATCGGCGCACACATTGCGCGGCAATCTCCAACATGACTGCTGTGATGAGGAGAAAGAGGCCGGTGCTCAGCTTTCCGGCAAGCGAACTCGTGACAAGACCACCAACGATTCCGCCGATCGACCCGCCGACGGCAATAAATCCGAAAAGTCGTTTGCCTTGCGATGGTGTGAAAACGTCAGCCATGAACGACCAAAACATTGTTGTGGCGAAAAGATTGAAGACGCTGACCCAGATGAAAAATATGGGCGCAAGAATCACGCGTTCCTGCGCTGCTGGCATCCAACGCATGAGGAGGAAGAAAACAAAAAGGTTCGCGATGGCGAAACGGTACGCGATCGGAATAAATCGTCGGCGTGACATACGCGTGGCGATGACGGCATAAAGCGCGTTAGCGATCAGCATACCGATCAGCGTGCCGGTGTACATCCATGGCAGATTTTCAACGCCGCGATCGGCGCCGATCTCATCGCGGATTGGCCTGATAACGTAATAACCGCCTAGAACGACAAAGTTGAAGACAAATGCCAGCAGTAGCGCGCGGATTTCGTCGGGCTTTGCGTCAACGATTTTCGTGAAGAATTTTTTCATTCTGTAGCCGCGGCCCTGTGGGCCGCACGTGCGCGTCGCACAGCGACGGCTACAATTTTTGTTTCTTCCACGCGGCAAGCACTTCCGCTTCGCGCTCGGGTGTAATGCCGGCTTTCATGTGCGCCTGTCGATCTTGCGGCCGGGATTTGAACCAGGCAAGCGTGTCACGCGCGGTTTCATCAAGCGAGCGAAAGGTTAGCCCTTTGGAAAGCGCACGACCGATGTGGGTGCGGGTGATCCCGTCCTCCGCACCGGCCCAAACGGGCATATCAGACCAAGCCTGCACCTTTTGATTGGTCAAAAATTTCTCATCCGCCCAGATAAACTTGGCGTTGGATTTCAGGGCGGTTTTGATTCCATCAAGCATTCCACCAATGCCGATCGGCCTGGCCGGGCCGGTCGCATTGTAAATTCCAGTCTCGCCATTTTCTGTCATGCGGATCGTCCATTCCGCCAAATCGCGTCCATCGATGTATTGAACCGAATCCTCTGGCTTACCTGGCGCAAGCACGTCGCCGCCGCGAGCGATCCGAACCGGCCAATAGGTAAAGCGGTCGCTCTCGTCCCGTGGACCAACGATTAATCCAGGCCGGATGATGAGCGTTTTTCCTGGAAACCATTTCTCCGCCTCCTTTTCTGAGAGCACTTTGAGCGGTCCGTACAACTTGAAACCATTGGCCTTCATTGATTCGAGCGTTTCTTTGTACGGATCGGCCCCCTCATAACTTTGCAGTGGGGCGTTTTCATCCAGACCGGTCTTTGAGTCCTGATAGACGGAAATAGTCGAAATAAAAACGTATCGATCGACGTTTCCCTTCAAAATCTGCGCGGCATCACGCACCCAGACCGGCAGCGTTGTGGGATTATCGATTACCACATCCCAGGTTCGCCCTTTCAACGCGTCCAACTGTCCGTTGCGATCGCCGATCAGTTGCTCGACCTCACTCGGCAACTCGCCTGGATGGCTTTTGCCACGATTGAACGTAGTTACCTTATGTCCGCGGCTCAGCGCATAACGCACTTGGTATGGCCCGGTGAATCCGGTGCCGCCAAGAATAAGAATGCGCAGAGGTTTTACGGATTTCTCGCCGAGCAACGTTATCGGTCTTGCGCTTACTACAAGAGCAGTTCCGGCGGCGGTTTTGATAAAACGGCGGCGTTTCATAGGTTTGTCATGTCGAGCGAAGTCGAGACCTCTCTAATTTTTATAAGACGATAGCCAGAGATTCCTCCACTTCGGTCGGAAAGACAAAAAGATATGACGAGACGTGAAGCTGCACGGCTGATTGGCGCAACGGCGGGTGGGATGCTTTTGCCGGTCGATGCGTTGCGTGCGCAGGCGAAAACCGAATCAGTTGCGATGCTCACGCGTGCGATTCCTTCAACCGGGGAAAAGCTGCCGGTGATCGGCTTGGGAACCTGGCAGGCGTTCGATGTGGACCTTACTTCGGATAACCGACGACAGCTCGGAGATGTCCTCTCGCTTTTTTTTAAGCTCGGCGGCCGCGTAATCGATACGTCGCCGATGTATGGTCATGCAGAAGAGGCTATTGGAGAGTTGACGGTTGCGCTTGGCATCCAGGATAAGATTTTTCTCGCCACGAAAGTTTGGACGCGAGGCAAGGAAAACGGAATCAAATCGATGGAGCGTTCGATGACACTTTTACGAGCGAAGAAAATCGATCTGATGCAGGTCCACAATCTCGTCGATGTCCAGACGCAGCTCGCGACACTGCGTGAGTGGAAGTCGCAGGGGCGCATCCGTTACCTGGGGATTACGCACTACGAAGCAGGTGCATTCGTTGACATGGAGAAAATCATGCGAAGCGAAAAGCTCGATTTTGTGCAGATCAACTATTCGCTAATGGAACGCGAAGCTGAGGAACGCCTTTTGCCGCTTGCGCAGAAACGAGGTGTTGCTGTTATCGTCAATCGGCCGTTTGGCGGTGGCGATCTCTTCAGCCGAACGCGCGCAAAGCCTTTGCCGGATTGGGCTGCTGAATTTGATTGTCATTCCTGGGCACAATTTTTCCTCAAATGGATCGTGGCTAATTCCGCTGTCACTTGCGCCATTCCCGCGACTAACAAACCACGCCATCTCGAGGATAATATAAGGGGAGGAATCGGGCGGCTTCCTGACGCGAAAATGCGCCAACGAATGGTTGAATTAGTCTCGTCGCCGTAGCGGCCGGAGATCCAGAATCGCCTCTCAAACTGCTTTTGTGGAGCCCCCTCCACATCCAGTAATTGTCAACCGAAAAAATTTACGTTTTTTGAAAAAAATCAGTTGCAGGAGCAATTGATCTCAGCGATGGGACACGCGCTTTATGCGAAAAATAACCCCCTATTTTATTCTCGCTCTCTGTTGCGCGGTATTTTGCCCGCGTCCTGCGGCAGCGCTGAATTTTTCCGCGCCAAAACCCAAATTTGGTTACACTGATGCCTCTGGCAAAAAGCAGTCGATTGAGGTCGTGGACAAATATTATCCGAAAAAAATTGTGCAGCCGTTTCGCAATGATTCAAAGATTGATCCAAAGCTGCGCCGAGCTGCGACCATTGCAGAGGAACGTGCTCGCGCACATTCTCTTTCTAAGTGCTGGCGCTACGTAAAAGAGGCTCTTGTCGCTGCTGACGTGGTCAAATCCCGACCGCAGACACTCCTCGCTAAGCAAGCCGGGCAGGAGTTGGTGAAGAATTACGGTTTCAAGAAGCTTCCGGTGACTGACCCTTACGAAGCGCCGGTTGGTGCAGTGTTGGTCTATGGTGCCAAACGTGCGGCCGGTCACGTCGAGATCCGCACAGAGGACGGTTTCGTCAGCGACTTTCGATCAAAGACGCCGTCCCGCCGGCCACTGTTGGGCATTTTCGCAAAGAGTTAGCTCGCTCATTCGAGCGATTTTGAGCGCCTCGGCGGAAGCAATTCCGGCTGGCAATTCGTCCAGCTGCGCAAGATTCTTTGTCGATGGTTCAGCCGATCCGAATCGCCATGTGGTCGGGCCCGCGAAACATCTCGACGGCGATGATGCGCGCATGGGGCAATCGGGCTGACACCTTTGTCATCGACGAGCCGTTTTACGCTTTTTACTTACGCGCAACTAACAAAGCGCATCCCGGCGCGGACGAAGTGATTGCTTCTGGCGAGACCGATTCGCGAAAAGTTATCGCGCAACTGACTGGTCCCATGCCGGAAGGCAAACGGATTTTCTTCCAAAAACAAATGTCGCATCATCTCTTGCCGGAAGTTGACCGTGAGTGGCTCGTTGCAGTCTCGAATTGCTTTCTTATCCGCGATCCGCGCGAGGTGATTGCTTCATACGTCAAAAAGCGAGAGGACCCCGTGCTGGAGGACCTGGGCTTTATGCAGCAAGCGGAGATTTTTGATTTCGTCCGGGCTCGGGTGAAAGCGACTCCGCCGGTTCTCGATGCGAGAGACGTGCTGGAAGATGCGGAACGAATATTGCGCCTGCTTTGCGACGCAATCGAGGTCGACTTCAACGAATCGATGCTTTCCTGGCCGCGGGGATTGCGTGAGACCGACGGCGCATGGGCCAGGCATTGGTACGGGGAAGTGGCAAAGACGACGTCGTTTCAACCATATCGTCCAAGTCAGGCTAAAGTGCCCGCGCACTTAAAGGAAATTCACGATCGAAGTCGCGAGTGTTATGAAAGGCTGTATGAATTTCGACTGCATTGAATCTCGATTGACGCGAACTGTGCGCCGAGTTGTAGAGGCGCCGATCTGATTTGGGTCAGGCGTTTGACACACACGCAGTTACAACAAGAGAATCTGCGTTATCCGCGTAATTCGCGGTTAAATCAATGTTTCAAAAGTTCGATGAGCGAAATCGTGACTTGATCGTTAATATCAACGGTCAGCTTGTGCATCGCGATAAGGCAGGGATCAGCCCGTTTGATTCCGCCGTGCAGGGTGGCGATGCGGTGTGGGAAGGACTGCGGCTGTACAATGGCCGGATTTTCAAACTCCACGAGCATCTGGACCGGTTGGAACATTCGGCGCGGGCTTTGTCATTTGTCGAAATTCCACCGCACGAAAAGATCATCGACGAGATCAAACGCACACTCGCGGCAAACAGGATGAGTGACGGGGTGCATATTCGTCTGACGCTCACCCGCGGTGTGAAAATCACATCCGGAATGGATCCGCGTCTGAATCAAAGCGGGTCTACGTTGATCATTCTAGCGGAGCATAAGGCGCCAGTTTACACGAAAACGGGTCTCACTTTGATCACGAGCAAGATTCGGCGCCCGCCGCGTGAGGTTCTGGATGCCCGAATTCATCATGCGAACCTACTGAATTCGATTCTGGCAAAGATCGAAGCAAACAGCGCGGGGGCAGACGATGCTTTGATGCTCGATACGGGCGGTTTTCTCGCGGAAACAAACGCCACGCACGTTTTTATCGTGCGCAACTCCGATAAATCGCGCGCAAGCGGCGATCTGGCGACCAGTCACGTCGTGGCCTGTCCCGAGGGAATTACGCGGGCGACGGTGATGGAGATTTGTGCCGCGGAAAAAATTCGCTGCATCGAAACGGATTTGTCGGTCGTCGATGTTTACGGTGCCAATGAAATGTTCTGCACCGGCACAATGGGCGAGTTGGCCGCCGTTACCAGGTTGGACAATCGGCAGATTGGCGATGGGAAAGTCGGTCCGATGACAAAACGCCTGAGCGACCTTTACGCCAAACGCACCGCGACCGAAGGGGAGCAGGTTGTCTAGTCGCTTAGCGAGGAAGGAGAAAACTTCCAATTCCCAAACGTTCAAGGCCGAACGCTCAACGATCCGAATCAGACGTGAGTGTTGGATGTTGAACGGCCTATTGTTCCCAAGCCTTCTTTTTAAATGACACTCGGCCAGATCCTTCCTCGAATGCCTCAAAGTGTTCCGGGTTCTGCTGATAGTATTTCTGGTGATAGGCCTCAGCCGGATAAAATTTCATTGCCGGTAAAATTTCGGTCACAATTGGCTTATTGAATTTTCCTGAGCGTGCGAGTTCCTCTTTTGAAGTCTCCGCGACTCTTTTTTCGTCGTCGCTGCCGTAAAAAATGGCGGCGCGATAACTCGGCCCGATATCAGTGAACTGTCCGTCTGCTTGAGTCGGATCGATTTGCCGCCAGTAAATCTCGAGCAACTGATCGTAGGAAATTTTCGCCAAATCGTAGGTGATTTGGATCGATTCGCGGTGACCGGTTTTTTCCGAAGCAACAAGTTCGTAAGTCGGGTTTGGTTCCGACCCGCCGCTATAACCCACCACGGTCTTGATGACGCCTTTTGCCTTATCGAATGCCGGTTGAATGCACCAGAAACAACCACCCGCAAAAACGGCGGTTCTTGTTTCAGTAGGAGAAGGATTTTGTCCCTGGCTATTTGCAATAGTGCACGCAGCAATCAACGCGTAGCTGAGCAAGAAGATAAGTGTTCGTTTCATGGTTTGGACGTTAGACAGCGTCTTAATCGGCGCGTTGTGAATAACTCAGACTATTTTTTGCTTGCCATTACCGGGGCGACCGTCATAAACGATGTCAACGTCAATTCAATGCGGGCCAGACCAAAGTTTCAAAATAGCCACGCTCCTTTCGGCATTGTCTCCCCGTTCATTCGAATTCCTGGATTTGTTCGCTGTTCACTTTCTCCTCAGCGTGCCTGCGGATGAGGGTAGCTTAGCTCACCGCAGGCACGTCCCTCCTCGACTGATTGCTTTCGAATCGCTCACGGATCATTTGGATCTGGACAGGATCTTCGGACGCAAAATGCCTTTGCACATCGATCTTGGATGTGGCGATGGTTCGTTTCTTTGCGCACTGGCACAGCGGATGCCGGACAAGAATTTTCTCGGAATCGAACGGCTGCTCAATCGTGTGCGCACGTCGGCCCGTAAAGCCGCTGGACTTGAAAATGTGCGGCTGTTGCAAATGGAAAGTTTTTATACAGTGCGTTATCTCCTGCCGGCCGAATCCGTGGAAAGATTCTATCTGTTGTTTCCGGATCCCTGGCCAAAACGCCGCCATCATCGACGCCGGATTGTGACGCCGGATTTCCTTAGCTCGATTCATGCCGCGCTGCAGAAAGGTGGAAGCATTTACGTTGCGACAGATGACGTTGATTACTTTGGGATAATCAAAGAGGTCGCCGAATCAGATCGCGGTTTTGTTATCAGTGACGGTGATGTTGATCTGCCACTGAGCCGATTCGGGCTCATTTTCCGCCAGAAAGGCGCGTCCATTCACTGGCTGGAACTGCGAAAGATTTCGCCGGTGAAATAACTTTGCGCTTCCCAGCTGTCTTGACGAAACCGCAGTATCACTGCGCCCGTCTCATCCTGGCGGAAGAGTTTAATGCCCCGTTTTTGCAAATTCTCTGTCCATCCGTCGCTGACTCGCTCGTAGCTTGGGAAGTCGCGCGAAGTAGCAATTATCAGACGCGGCTGCACCGCGTCCAGGAAAGGGTCAGAGGCGGACTCTCCGGAATGATTCTGACCTTTAACGATGATATCACTGCGAAGATCTAGACGATGTGCCAATAATTGTTCTTCGGTCTTGGCGCCGCTGTCCGACATGAACAAGATCGAGGTCGCGGGCGCCACGAGCAGCCGAACAACATACGCCTGATCATCGGCGATTGATGAGCTGAAGTTTCGTGGAGGGAACAGGACTTGGGCAGTGAGATTGTGCGACAGACGGAAACTGTCTCCCGCAGTTAGATTGTCCGCTTTAATTCGGTGTTCTCGAAACAAACGTTGCAACCTTTTGTGAACAACTGAGTGGTCTGGCGTCGGATTATCCACCACGCGGATTCGAGGAAAATCTTCCAGCAGTTGCGTCGTGCCACCGAGGTGATTTGCGTCGCCGTGAGTAAGCAGTACGCCGGAAAGCCGGTTCACACCGGCCCAGTGCAGATATTCACGGAGTACTCGCGGGTACGCCCGGTCACTCCCGCAGTCGAATAACCAGTTTCCGCTTCCGGCTTGTAAATGAACAGCCGCGCCGGCGTCGAGATCCAGAACCGTAATCTTTGCAACGAGCTTTTCCGGCCAATGCGGATGTTCGACGTAAAAATGGCCGCCGGGAACATGCGCGAGGAATTGCACGATTCCCATGACCAGCCGCACCAAAAGCCAGTTGGCATTATTGAAAATCAACGCAACCGCGGGGAGAAGCGGCGTCGAAAGAAGAGACAGAAGCGCGATCGCCAGAATGAAAAAAGCAACCGGTACCACGATCAAATTCGCCACCAGAGAAATCGGTGTGACGATATAGAAATACCAAAGCACCAAGGGCAACGAACCTAGCCATGCCGCGAGGGAAACACCGGTTCCGCGGCAGAGCCATTCGAAGCCAGCGTGCAGCCAACGTCGCGGACCGCGCAACAGGCTTCGTGGCAAAAAAGGATCGGGAGCGGTCGAGCGCTGCAAAAAGCCCGCAAATGGATCGGCAAACAATATGATGGCACCTACGACTGCGAATGAGAGTTGAAAGCCTGTCGAAAAAAGCTCGTTGGTGTTCCAGCAAAGGAGAAAGAACGCCGCTGCCGCGAGACTGTTAAGGACGAAAACCTTGCGTTCGAAAAATAAGCCGCCAAACAAAATCGAGCTCATGACCGCAGCCCTTATACTCGAAACGTGTAGTCCCGTGATTGCGGCGTAAAAAAGGAGCAGAGGTATGATGAGTGCGGCCGCCCATTTTCGCGAGAGCCGCGCGACCCTTGCGAGCATCCATAACAGAGCGGCAACAATGCCAACGTGCAGACCCGCGACAGCGAAAAGGTGAAGTGTGCCGGTTTGCTGAAATGGTTCCTCGATGTCTTCCGGTGTTTGATGCCGGAGTCCAAGTACAATCCCGCTGAGAAAATTCTGCACCTCAGGTGCATTCTCCAATCCTCTGCAAAGCGCGTTTTGCATCCATGCGCGCGACTTTTGTGCCAGGCGTAGAATGTGATTACCGCCGCCGTGCCGAATCAGTGCGCCGTCCTCGGGATAGCGAACAAAGAGCAACCGACGAACGTCGTGACGCGCCAGATACGCGCGCATATCAAATTCGCCGGGATTTCGCGGCGGCGGAATGATTTCCGCGATTCCAAAAAGCTTCAATTCATCGCCAAATTCAGGAGTGCCTTTCCAGCGGACTTGCCAGACGGCGCCGGTGGATTGTTTCTGACCTTCGAATTCAATTGACCTGAGCTTCAGCAGAAATGTCGCAAACCCGCTGGGCGCAATCTTTGGCTCAGTAACCACGCACCCGATTGCCGTGGCGACTCGCGGACGGCTGCCAAGTTCGTCAGCAAGTCGCTGGCCTTCCGCGTTGCTTGTCTCAAGATTGTGCAGGAGGAAAAAACCGGATCCAACGATGACGTAAGTCGCGAGCAGTATGGGTCGATACGCGACGATCACAATGCAGGCTGCCAGGATGATCGTCACCACAATCAAGCCGCCGCTAGGCACGGGAAAAACGTCCCCGATGACAATTCCTATTGCAGCCATCAGCGACAAACCAACAAATGGCTG
>Ga0193722_1000035_pt1 | contig 32287 bp, 19 predicted proteins | sample H2m1metaG_FD_143044 | JGI IMG/M metagenome (GOLD analysis project Ga0193722, IMG submission 143044) | Soil microbial communities from a riparian zone of the East river system, Colorado, United States - H2m1 | ecosystem: Environmental > Terrestrial > Soil > Riparian zone | place: USA: East River...
CCACCACGTGCACGCGGGAATTGCCGAGCTCGAGCTGGATCGACATGGTAAAAGATGCGAGCGCCGCTTTCGCGGCGTTGTAAGCCGCCATAAATGGCACTGGAAGTCGGGAAGCTAACGAAGTGACGTTAATGACCAAACCTTCACCACGTGCCTGCATGTGGCGCAGTGCGAGTTGTATCAATTGGATTTGGCCGAAAACCAGAACTTGAAACTGGCTCGCAATCGTTTCCATGGGAAGAAACTCAGCAGCGTCAAAATGACCGGCCCCGGCGTTGTTAATCACAACGTCGAAGTAACTAGCTTCTGCAAGCGCGGCATTGAATGCCGCCTCAACGGAACGCGGATCGGCCAAATCAAGACGAACCGCATGCCATCGGGGCATTTTTGGGATGCGTTCCAAGTTGCGTGACGTGCCCCACACTTCGTCGCCGCGTGCGAGTAAGGCGTGTGCGATGGCCCGACCAATTCCAGAACTGGCACCGGTAAGAAAGACGCGCTTCATCACAATAGTTTGGTCGAGCGCCTGTGGTGTAACCATCCGACGCCGAAAATTGCGAGGAAGACAAGACCGGCCATGACTTGTCCAGCGATCCCATCCAGAAACAAACGACACATCAACGCTGGGACAATAGCGATGATTGCGGTAAGGATCGGTGGACGGATATTACTCCACGGATTGCGCCATCGAAAGACCAGCCGCAGCACGCCGTAACGCAAGATCCCTTGGATTACGTAGGGCAGCAGAATGCCAAACGCCGCACCGGTCACTCCGAATCGAGGAATCAGCCAGAGATTTGCGCCGAATGCTATGGCGCAGGTCACCGAAGAATTCAGCAGGTTCAAGTGCGGGCGTTGCACCATGATCACGGTCTCACCCAACGACACAAACGCGTTCGTGGCACAAGCGATTCCGACGATCCCCAGCCAGGCGCCGCCTTGCATGAACGCTGGACCGTAGATCAGTAAGATCACCGATCCGGCGAGCGTCATGACGGCGACCAGTGGTAACAAGATCCAGAGCATCCACTCGGCTAGACGAGCATAGGTGGCGGCGGCGCGTTGCTGATCGCCGGTTGCAGTCATGCCGGCAACGACTGGGGCAAAGATCGGATTGAACGTTTGGTTGACCTTGCGTAGGCCGCCCGCAAGCCCAACCACGGCACTATAAACGCCAACCGTGGCGAGGGTCACCCCGGGAGCGCGGCCGATGAACCATCCCAGCATGATCACGTCCAGCCGCAGGATGAACGCGTTAAACATCTGATAAACGCTGATGGGAGCGGCGTAGGCGAGCAATGGTTTTGCTTCGGTCCAAATGGAGACGGTGTCGCGCGCTGTCACACCGCTGAAGAGTCTTGAGGCAAATATGAGTGCGACAATTCCCGAAGCCGCGGTTCCGGAAACGGCGGCCACCTCCGGCGCGAACCTTGTGAATCCAAAGCCGAGCGCGATCAAAAGCGCCAGCGTCGTCATGGCAGGCTCTGTCATGCCTCGCGAGTAGATATCGTGCTTCATCACCTTCATGCCGCGCGAGATGGAAGTACAAACGCGGTACAAAGCGATGCCCGGCAGCGCGCAGAGGACAAAGGCCAGCGCGGACAGCATCTCGCGCGGAAATTGCAATCGATCGCCAAACATTAGCAGTGCCGTGATGCCGATGGCGGCGACGAGAGTCGACTGGATTAGAACCAGAACAACGGCTGCCCGAAACAGCGCGCGACTGCGCGCGAGATTGCCGGTCGCTTGCGAACGGGCGATAAAAGTCGTGATAGCGTTATCGAGTCCGAAGACCGCAATTTTGCTGGCCAGATCGGTATTCGCCCAGGCAATCGAAAACGTTCCCAAGGCGGCCGGTCCGAGGAGTCGCGCCACGAGAAAGATAAAGACGCCGCGAAGGTTCGACGCCAACATCGCGATCGTGTTCAAGAAGGCGCCGCGTTTGAGTTCTACTCCGGTTTCGTCTTCGCGCGCTGGTGCATCCGCTGACGCCGGCGGAATGTCGACCGTACCCTCGATGGTGCTCATCGGCTTCTCACCGAGCAGGTCATAGGCTTGGGCGATTTCAGCGTTATCTGTCATACTTTATGAGAAAGAGTGCCTACGCTACAGTTGAGTGCTCGGGTCCGCCAAAATTTTCTCGCAAAGCGTCTTGGTCACGCATCAGTGGTGACCGTAGCCTTTATTGCGTCGAGCAGTGCTGTCGCTACACTTGGGGTCCATTTCGCCCAAACAGCATGAGCATTCGAGCGATCACGTTTGAGCAGAGAGGGGCGAAAGAGACTCTCCTGCTTGCTAGCATAAAACCGCGAAAAAGCCGCCTTTTCCCCGAACTAGAAAGTTTTACCAAGGATTGACTATCTTTGGAGGGCAAGAAAATGGATCTCCCAGCCGGTATTCTAACTTTACAACGCACTGATCGCTGGGTTGGTGTGCCGCTTTGCGCCATTCTAACCCTTCTCAGAAGAATCTTTGAATGCGCCAGGCGTCCAGGACCCCACCAGGTTCGGCGCATTCTCTTCGTCAAGTTAGCGGAGCAGGGCTCTACCGTTCTCGCTTATCCCGCAATTCTTCGTGCGATCGACATGGTGGGACGTGAAAACGTTTACTTCGTTGTATTTGAAGACAACCGTTTCATTCTCGACGCAATGGACGTCATTCCCGAGGGAAATGTGATAACGATCGCTACGCACAGCCTTTTCGGGTTCACGCTTAGTACGCTGCGATCAGTGCATCGAGTCCGAAAAATCCGCGTCGACGCGGTCATTGATATGGAATTCCTCACGCGCTTCTCCGCAATGCTGACGTTCGCTACCGGCGCCAAAACGCGTGTGGGTTTTCATACTTTTTTTGGCGACGGACCGTACCGGGGTGACCTAATGACGCATCGGCTTTTCTACAATTCTCATCTCCACACTACCGAGATGTTCGAAGCCATGGTTGAAGCACTGACCCGGGATCCGGCAGTGCTTCCGACCTTCGATTTTACGCCTTCTGCAAGTCAACCACTTCCAAAGTTTCGGCCTTCCCTGTCCGAAGTTGCGGAAATCGATGCCCTGCTGCGGCGCGAAAATCCTGGTATCGGTTCTGCGCCACTCATCCTGCTCAACCCGAACGCAAGCGACTTGCTGCCGTTGAGACGGTGGCCGGCGATGCGTTATGTCGAACTGGCCCGGCGATTGCTCGAACGTTATCCAGACTTGTTTATCGGATTTACCGGTTCCCCGGCAGAAGCCGTTTCCAATAACCAGCTCGCAGATGAGGTCGGTTCAAGCCGCGTGATCCCGCTTGCCGGCAAAACAACTCTGCGTCAAGTCCTCGTGCTTTACACCCGCAGTGAGATCTTGGTGACGAATGACAGTGGCCCGGCTCATTTCGCCTCGATGACGCCGATTCACGTCGTCACCTTGTTCGGGCCAGAGACACCCGCGCTGTTTGCCGCGCGATCGCCAAACGCGATCGCCTTGTGGGCCGGCATCGCCTGCAGTCCGTGCGTGAACGCCTACAACAACCGGCAATCGGTCTGCCGCAACAATCTTTGCATGCAAGCAATCACAGTTAATGATGTTTTTAAAGAAGTTACGGGCATTTACGATTCTCTTAAGAGGACCACATCCGGAAATTAATCTGCCGAATGATGGGTGTGCCAACTCATAGCTCGCGCCAAATTCGCTTCGCCGCGCTTGGGATAATCCTCCTCACGGTCGCAGTTCGCCTTCCGTCCCTTTTGCATCCTCGGCCAATCGACAGCGAAGCAATGTATTCGGTGGTGGCGAACGAGATAGTTGACGGAGGTCGACCCTACGCTGACGCAGTAGAACGCAAGCCGCCGCTTCTCTTTTGGACGTACGCGGCGGTATTCAAAATAGCAGGCAAATTTAATTGGGAAGCTCTCCACATGGTCGCACTCGTGTGGACGCTATGCGCGATGGCAGGCCTCTATGTAATCGGCTGCGAGTTATTTGACCGCGATACCGGTTTGATTGCTGCGTTCTTCTACAGCGTTTTCCAACCCTGGTGGACGTGGAAGACCCTCTCATTCGACGGCGAGATGATAATGAATCTCCCTATCATCTGGGCGTGGGCAATCGCGCTGCGCCGCAGTTCGTCGCGACTGCGACCCGAACTCTTTCTAGCGGGCGCGCTTCTCGGCGGGGCCTTCCTATTCAAACAGCCGGCCGCGATAGCAGCAGTCCCGCTCGGCATTTACTTACTTCTCCCTAGCTATCGAGCTAGCCGCAGTTTGACGCGAACGAATTCGATTATTCAGGCAGCCATGCTCACGTCCGGATTTTTCGCAGCCCTCAGTCTTGTGACGATTGTGCTTTGGAAACAGGGCATCCTCCATGACGCATTCTACTGGACAATTGCCGATCATGATGTTCCGCACGTTTTTTGGCAGAAGGGAATCGTGAATACGCTGACCTTCGTTGCAGCCTGTTTGCCTTTGGTGATCGGGGCGATATTGGCGTGCCGGGCTAAGGATGAAATTTGGGCTGGGAAGACGGCGGAACGAACAGCGCTTCTAGGATTGCTCGCTGTCTCGGCGATTGGCGCTGCAGCGGGCGCACGCTTTTACCCTCATTACTATGTCCAATTAATTCCTGCGCTCGCACTGCTCGCAGCGCCCTACTACGCGCGACTTTGGTCCCGCAAGATGCGGCCGCCCCAATGGTACCTGCGACCTAGGGTGACCTACTTGTGGCTGGCTCTTACGATCATTGCCTTCTCAATCAAGCACTGGACAGGGCTGGCGCCGCGCCGCGTGCCGTCTGAGACGGGACGATACTTATTCGCGCATTCCGACCCTGCCGACAGGATTTTCGTCTGGGGCCAAAGTCCGGAAATTTATCTAGACGCTCGCAGACGTCCTGCCTGCCGCTACATCACAACTTTCCCGCTGACGGGTTATGTTTTCGGCGGACCTATCCCGGGTTTCGATACTCGCAGCAGGATCTTGCCCGGCGCCTGGACAACCCTCGAGCAGGATTTTGCCAGGCATCCGCCGACCTACATTGTCGATGTTCAGCCCGATCCGAAAAGTGCGTACTATCCAGTGAAGAACTTTCCGATTCTGGCCAAACTTTTGGCGGAACGATACCAGCCAGTGGCGCACACTGCCGAAGGGGTGATTTATGGGAGGCGCTAGGTTTGACCAGCTAGTTGGAATGCGATCATTTGGAAATATCGTCGCGCTGAAAGCGGTTCGTCCGTTGAAGGAGAAAGTTAATTGGCGCCCAGCAGGTATGACCGACGCTGGACTTAGCTGAACTCATTCCACCAATTTTTCGTCGTTACTTAACTCCGGATACCGACAAAGCGGCGCACCGCGCCATGACAAATCCATATGGAACGGGCGAGATGAACGGCAGCACTAAAGGCAGCCCATCCGCAGATAACGGCGTAACTTTGCGGAAAAGCGTCCAACAAAAAACCACACGCCAGGATCCAAACGTAAACGTTTCTTCTAGCTGCGATCAGTCGGAAAGCACGGTCGAACGGCGCGACGTCATCCAGCAGGCGGCCTTGAGCCATCGTCGCCCGGCGTTTCGCGAATTCATGCAATAAGCGCGACCCGACGAGCAACGCGAAAAAGTAAAACGCGTTGGGAAATTGGCCGCTTCGCCACAATTGAAAAGCGATGGCCGCCCACCACGAGTTCTCGATAAAATAATCGAGATAATGTTCCCATTTGCCGCCCTCGGTCGTTTCGATTTTGACGCGCGCCTGTTTTCCGTCCAGTCCGTCGACTATACCAAATATGAGAGCAGCGAGGATTCCGACGCCGACGCGGCCAAGCGCGAATGCCGCGGTCGCGCTGCATCCGATAATGAAACCTCCAATCGTAATTTGGTTTGGCGTGATTCGCGTTTTGCAAAGAAGCGAGATGATTGCCGTTTCGATTGGTCCGTGAACGTAAGCGGGCAAGTCGAGTGTTCCATTTTGCGCGGAGTCGAGAATGACGCGCTCCGCGACGCGACGGTTCCGCTCTGGCGGCGCTGAAAAACAAAGTGGCCTCACGCGCCGGCGCATCTTGACGATGTAATCATCCTCCTCGGCCGCGTCGACGATATCGATCTCGCGGTTGTCGATGTTTTTTTTGAGTTCCTCAGAAAAAGGCGCCGGCGGACGCGCAAAGAGAAAATCCCTTGTGACCAATGCAGGCCCACACGGATTCCGGATTAGAGACTGTGCGAATTCTGGTGGATCGGAATCGACAAGCGCGGAGGACGAATCTTTCGCGCAGAGAGCGGCAAGCAAACGCGCGTCACAGTAAACGTTTGCCGGTACTATTAAGAAACGCTCGGACGCGCTTTGGTCTAAAACGAGTTGGGAAGTAAGAGGTCCAATTCTGCCCGAGGCAAGATGGACAATTATTTGTTGGCGCGCCCACGAGTGTTTCGCCAATTCAGCTCCGATGATTTCCGGTGTTGTGGAAAAAACGATCGCGCTGCGAAATCCGAGCCGCTGCAAAATACGGAGCAAACGTTCGAGTAAGTTCACGCCACACAGCTCAGTCAAAGCCTCGGGCGCATCCGCAATTAAGATTGGCAGGATATTCTCCATCGCCCGCGAGATTAACGGTGGAGCGGCGAGCTGCCAACCGTCAGCGATTTCGGTTGGGGCGTGCCTCTGCGTTGATCGACTTAAGAAATCGAACTTCTCGCGCCCCGCGGGTGGCTGGCGGTGATCCGGCCGTCTTTCATCTCATGGGTCCAATCGCAGGCTTCGGCGATGACAGGATTGTGCGTGGCCAGGAGCAGAGCTTTGCCGCCTTCTTGGACGATATGTTGAAGCAGCTCAAAGGCGCGCTCGGAGTTGGCAGTATCCAGGTTGCCGGTCGGCTCATCCGCCAGAATGACTTTTGGATCGTTTGCCAGCGCCCGGGCAATTGCCACACGCTGTTGTTCGCCTCCAGAAAGATGGCGGCTCTGCCTTCGCAATTTATCACCCAAGCCAACTGCTTCTAGCAGCTCGGCAGCGCGTTCGCGCATCTCACTATCGGAAAGTTCTCCGAGCTTGCGCATCGGAATCATCACGTTCTCTTGGGCGGTGAAATCCTCCATCAGAAAATGGAATTGAAAAATGAAGCCGATGAACTTGCTCCGCCTTCGCGCGAGCTCATCATCGTTCAGTTGGGAAACTGGCTCCGACTCAATTGAAACGCGTCCGGCATCCGGTAGATCGAGCAGGCCAAGAATGTACAGCAACGAACTTTTGCCGCAGCCCGACGGGCCAACTACCGCGTGGACACTGCCCGGCTCAATATCGAGTGATACGCCCCGTAGGGCATGTACACGTTCCTCCTCTTCGCCCAAATAGCGCTCAATGCCTTCGCAACTAAGACATGTCTCTGAGTTCATCTGGAACCTCGAATTGTGACAACCGGCGGCAGTTGAGCAGCACGACGCGCGGGGACATAACTCGCGATGAAAACGGCGAGGATCGCGAGCAACGTTGCAAATACGTAGTGCCTCCAATCCCACGTAACCAAAAAGTAATTTGTGTACAACAAACCGCGGAGACGAATGGGAATGTGCGAGACACCCCACGTCATTAACGCGCCTAAAAGACAACCGAGCAATGACCCGGCAGCAGCGATGAGTGCGCCCTGCCACAAGAAAATAGATGAGATGTCGATGCGCCGATAACCCATTGAACGCAAAATCGCGATCTCCTTTATCTTTGCGAGCACCGACATCGTAAGGACATTAAAAATCCCAAAGCCGGCGAGCAGAATGATGAGAGAAACGGTAATCGCGACAGACATTCGCAGGGTCAGAAAAAGTTGCAGCGTACTCTCCTCGCGGTCCTGCCAGCTCGTAGCATTATGCTGAAAGAGCGTTTCGAAACGACTGGCCAAAGCGGGCGCACGGTTGGGATTTCGCAGTTTGTATATGATCATCGACGCGCCGGACGGTTGTTGCAGAAGAGCCTGCGCAACTCTGGCATGCGAATAAACCCGGGTTGAATCAATCGAGCCGATTCCTGCGCGAGCGATCGCTGCCACCGTGAATCGCCAATACTCACCGTTGGGTGCAAGCAATTGCACGGTGTCGCCGACACCAGCTTGAAGTAACTCTGCCAAACGCGAACCGAGGATGATCGCACTGGTGTTGTTTTTAAAGTCATCAAAATTGCCATCAATCAACTGGTGGAGAATATCGGTAGTGCGCGCGTGCAGGGCGGGATTGATACCGTATAGATCAACAGTCGCGTTCTCAAACCCCGCGCGCGCGCTGACTGTTCCACGGAGAACCGGTGAACAGGAAACCACATTGGAAAATTGCCTGCTCACACGCATGATTTCATTGGCGTTAGTGATCCCTTCAAAATAGACACGACGCTCAACCGTTCCCTTGGAGCCCTTTGCGGAAACCATCAGCGGCTCGTACCGCGGGCGAAAACGCGATCTAATGACCAAGGCGCCGTTGCTCCCAATGGTTGAGTCAATGAAATAGCGTGCGAAGCCCTGCGTCTGCGCTTGCGTGCAGATAAAGATCGCGACTCCGAAAACGACACCGCTAAGACTCAGAAGCAACGCGCGCTTGCGATGCGTCAGAAAACGCAGGGCAATATAAAGCGGCGGGGTCATGATTCATTTGGCGGTGGCGGTGAATTAACCTTGCGTTGTCGTACCGCCTCCCCAGGACGGAATTTGTCCTGGTCGGAAACGATCACGCGACTGCCATCTGTCAGTCCGCTAGTTACTTCTGTAAAATCGAGAGTGCGAAATCCAACGCCGACCGTGCGAGAATGCACAATGCCGCCCTTCACCACCAACGCCTGATCGACAAGAAGCGCGCGCGTCGGTACCAAAAGAGCATTCTTGTGGGTGCCGGTAATGATGTTCATCTCTCCGGTCATTCCGGTCATCAAGTTATCCGGAGGGTCACCCATCTCCAGCACAACCGTGTAGCGTTGAGTAGTTGGATCGGCCGCAGGTTGAACTGATGAAACGCGCGCTGTGAAAGTCTTGGTCCGATAAGCATACAATTGCACTTTTGCCTTCATCCCGGGTTTCACTTCACCTACATCTTCTTCGTTTACTTCGCCGCGAATGTAATTCTTGTGTGAGGAGACGGTGAAAAGCTCGTTGCCGTCCGAAACCAATTCGCCGTCAATTGTCTGAACGTTCGTGAGAACGCCATCGATCGGCGCGCGGACCTCGGAGTTCTTCATCTGGGCTTCGAGTTTTTTCGTCGTTTCTCGAAGAGAGTTGAGATTGCGATCTCGCTCGATCCGCTCAGATTCCACTGCGCCTCGCAGCCGGTTCGCTTCGCTCTTCGCCTTCTGATATTCGACTGCGGGCACATTACCCGAGCCGACAACCTTTTCGAGTCGCTGCAGATTGTCTTCAGTTGCTTTCAGGAGCTCCGAAGAGGGCAGCGGAAGAGCCGCGCGGTCGATCGCAGCCTGCAAATCGGCTCGAGCCTGCTTCAGCTCCCGGGATGTTTCCTCGTCAGCAATCGTCGCCAACAGTTGTCCTTTCTCAACACTGTTGCCGATTGCACCGCGACCAGCCGAGAAGCCTTCGGCCAATCGAAGGAAACCGTCATTTTGCGCTCGAACACGTACAACAAAGGCAGGCTCGATCCGGACAGTGCCATAAACCGCGGAGATCGCCGTACCACGTCGAACCGTGACCACTTCCGCCACCGGCATCAGGAAATAGTATGCCAACGCGAATATGAGCAGCAGAATTGCTCCACCGCCCACCAAAACTCTTTTTGATTCCGGCAATTTCAATTTTGGAAAGCTACTCTGGCGTTCGTCACCCTTCTTTGCAATAAACCGGCGCCTACCGGTTATCGTTCTCGCATCGACTTTTTGCCAGATATTTGAAAGCATTATTTCCAAGACAGTGTAACGGAAACGCTCGTTCGATCAGTGAAGGCCAATTAAACAATCGGCGAAGCGTAAGACGCTACTACCGTGCAATTTGTTGTAGCTACCTCACCTTGTCGAGGCGCCTCTACTGCGTTGGCTCTCGGTACGGCGACGGAGCGCCGCGGCTACAACACGGGCATCTTGGTCACCGCTGTATCTACCGCGATTTGGCGGTGTCGTCCGAAAATTGAAAATAGCGACCCGTGGCGCGGTCCCATTCGGCCATGGCGAGATTGTGTTCATAAATAGCCTCCAGCAGCCCGCTTTTGGTCTCCAGAAGGAAATTTTGAGTAACCCGGTATTCGAGTGGGGACGCCAGACCGCTGGCCAGATTTTGCTGCACCGCGCGGGCGCTTTCCTCCGCTGCGGCGGTTGCGGAGGCAAGCGACTTTTCGCGAACCTCTGTTGTCTTGAGATCGTTGGCGATACGCCAAAGTTCGCGAGGGATATTCGTCTCCAGTTTCCGGCACGTTAGTTCGTTTATCTCGCGCGCCGAACGAGCCCTAAAAACCGCGCCGCCTACCTTGCCGTTATCGATTACTCGCCATGTGTACACCGCTTTTTCGCGAATCTCCGACCCAATAAAATCCTGTGTCTTGCTTGTAGATCCTTCGCGGTGAATCCCTGTGACTGGGACGTACTCGCCTGGTAGGCTTCCGATCACGGCAGGATAATAGTCGGCTTCGATGATTCGTTGATCCTCGTTGGCGGCGCGCACAAACAAGCGGGCGAGTTTAAGATCAGCTCTCCTCTGAAGGGCCGCCGCTGTTTCGGCATCAACATCGACGGGCATCGGGGTAGATTGCAGTTTGCCTTCAGGCTCGGGCAGGGGTGCCTTTGCGGGATCGCTCCCCATAGCCAAGGCCAATTGCAATTGTGCGTCCCGATAAACGCGATGCGCGCTTTCAATTTGGGTGTCCAACTCAGACGCCTGGACTGTTGCGCTCATAAGGGCGCTCTTATCGGCAAGACCGGCTTCGTAACGACTTTTTTGGGTAGCTGTGTTCTCGTCCAGCCTTCGCTGTTGTTCTCTGCGTATTGATTCAAGCGACCGATTGAAGAGAGCAGCGTAAAACGCAAGGCGCGCCGCGTGCAATTGCTCCACGACTGCAACGTTCAGTTGCTGTTGTGCAATCAGAACTTCGACGTCGCCTCGCCGCAGAGAAGCGGGCAGACTCGCGTTGAACAAGGTCTGGGTTAAGGCGCCGCGTACTACGGCAAAGCCTTTGACTCCGCTTTCACCGGCGCGGTGACCCATCTGAACGCCGGCTGGAACACCCAATTCAACGTCAGGCCACGCGACAGAACGAAAGACCAGCCGTTTCCCCGCGGCTTGTTCGAGACCTGATTTCGCCTCCTGGATGTCCGGGTTTCTTTCAAGCGAAGTTTGCAGAATAGTTTCCAACGTGACCGCACCGGCCGGATACACAAAACAAGCAATCAGAATCAAGCTACTTACAAGCCAAATGTGTTGCTTCATCGCTGACCTAAGTTTTTTGGTGGACGCGCGACGTCGGCAGCTTGTGTCGCGCTGCGTTTTTCCTTCTTCGCATTCTCGATTTTTGATCCGAAATCAAGCGCTTCCGCGGAACTTGCGCAGGCGTGCGCCAGACGTGCAAGGGCCACGTTGTGCAAATAAATTGCGCTTAGTCGGGTCGTGCGGGTCCGAGTGACGTCGGATGTGGCTTGCAGTATGTCTAGTTGTGTTCCCAATCCAGCGGCGAAATTGCTCTTCGCAATATCGAGACTTTCATCTGCCGCCTGAACGTTAGTCGTCTCCGTTTCCAGGACACGGTCAGCCTGTTGGAGATCAAAAAAAGCGCTGCGCACTTCCGAGGCCACCGCACGGCGGGCCGCTGCTAATGCCAGGACGGCCGCTTCCCGTCGGGCGCGTGTGGCTTGCATACGGCCTTTGGTCGCATACCCATCAAAGATGTTCCACGTCGCGTTTATCCCCACCACACCGCCGTAATTAAATTCCTGACCGACCTCTGGATCGCGCTCGCTGTAAACTTCGTAACCCGAAAAAGCCCGGACATGTGGCCGCATCACGCTCCGGTCGAGTTTATACTGCTGGTCCTCGATCTCGACGTCCTTTTGCCGGGCTTTGATAACTGGGCGATTTGCGTCGGCGCGCGCGAGGCAACCGTTCAGATCGGGATGGTTCGGTTGATATTGTAATTCTCCCGATATCTCAAATGGGGCTGTCCCACCTGTAGGAGGGACGTCCGTGCCGAAAAGGTCGCCAAGGCGGAGATAGGAATTTTTCAATTGCGTCTGTGCGTTAAAAAGTTCTGGCTGCTCGTTGGCCAGAGCTACTTCAGCGCGCTGTACGTTCAAATTACCAACAATACCGGCACTGAAGCTTTGCTGCTGGCTCTTGAGTTCCTCCTGCAAGACTCTCACCGAATTTTGCCGCACACCCACCTTCGCCCGATTCAAGAGAAGTTCGTTGAACGCGACCCGCACATCCATTACCACTCGACTGGCGGTCTCCTGCAACTCATAGTTCTGCTTCTCGATATTTAACCGTGCGATAGCCACCTGACTGGGCACTGCTCCGCCAGTGTACAGGTTCTGTTCGAGCTTCAGAATCGCATTGTAATCTTCATCGCGGAGGCGAGTTTCCGTCTGCTGCTGTCGTTTATCGACCAGCCCTGTCGAGCTTAGCCACGGAAGGTATCCCGAGCGTGCTTCCACCCAGCCACCGTGCGCGCCTTGTACTTTCTTCCGCGCAATTGCGATTTCGGGATTGTGCGCCTGGGCGACGGCGACTGCTTGTTCGATCGTGTAAATGGGAACCCCGAATGCTTGCGACAAGGCGGATAAAGCAGCGGTCAGCGTCGTGATGGCTGCAAATTTCAAGCGCATTTCGTCTATCTCCTTGCAAGGGCCTTCCTTGCACCAGGAATGTCCGTGACTTTTGCCCTTATATCAGTTCTTGCAAGCGGGCGCGACTTCAGACACATTCGGCGCTTGTAATATATGGATCCGCTCCAGGTGGGCGGGCGCAACGGCCGTGACTGAAGCGGCCTAACTTGTGTCTTGCTCCGAATAATATAATTCAGGTAGTTTTTCAGCTTTAACAATCTAGAAATGAGAAAAATAAGAATCGCCATTGTTGGCATTGGCAACTGCGCCAGCTCTCTCGTCCAGGGAATCAATTTTTATGACGGCTCCTCCGTCAACAGCACCGGCATCGGACTGATGCACCGCCAAATCGGCTCATACCGGCCGGGAGACATCGAAATAGTTGCCGCTTTTGACATCGACCGGCGCAAGGTAGGCTTGGACGTCAGTAAGGCCATTTTCTCACCCCCCAATTGCACGAAGGTCTTCTGTGAAAAGATTAAGCTCACCGGCGCGATTGTGAAAATGGGCTGCGTTTTCGATGGGTACCCTGAACACATGCGCGAACAGGATCCCCTTCGCACATTCCTTCCTCTGGAGAAAGAATCCACTCGCGAACAGATCATTGCCGAACTGAAAGACTCTTCCGCGGAACTGATGGTCAATTATTTGCCGGTGGGCTCCGAAGAGGCAACCCGTTTCTACGCCAGTTGCGCGCTCGAGGCCGGGCTTGGCTTCGTCAATAACATCCCCGTGTTCATCGCCAGCGATCCAAAGTGGGCACGGCGATTTGCAGATAAGAATCTGCCGATCATAGGGGATGACATCAAAGCGCAAATGGGCGCCACGATCGTACATCGGGCCTTGGTTGACCTTTTTCGCAAGCGCGGCGTGAAGCTTGTCCGCACGTATCAATTGAACACGGGCGGCAACACCGATTTCTTAAACATGCTCAATCGCACTCGGCTGGCCTCCAAGAAAACTTCGAAAACCGAAGCGGTCCAGTCCGTGATCGGCGAGCGCCTGACGGACGAAAATATACACATTGGGCCGAGTGATTACGTGCCCTGGCAACTCGATAACAAGGTTGCCTTTATTCGCGTAGAAGGTCGGCTTTTCGGCGATGTGCCGATGGAAATCGATGTGAAACTTTCTGTCGAAGATTCGCCAAACTCCGCCGGCGTGGCGATCGACGCCATCCGCTGCTGCAAGCTTGCGCTCGATCGCGGCATCGGCGGTGTGTTGCATTCCCCATCTGCCTATTTCTCGAAGCATCCCCCGGTTCAAATGACCGACGACGAAGCGTATCGCTGCGTCGAGCAATTCATCCGCGGAGAACGCGAGAGCTAGAGCGACTCTTTTAACCAGGCGCGATTTCTCCAGGTAAAATTTTCCGGCGGTAAATTCCGCAACCGCTCCCACTCGGCGGCAAGCTCGTTCGAACCGTAAACGACAAATTCACCCGTGGACGTGGAATAGATTCCAGCATTGATAGGCGCGCCTGTTATTTCCGCGACGGCCTTCCAATACGCTGCAATTTGCGGACGGTATTGCACGCGCAGAATGTCGATCTTATCACGGGTCATGCGGTTCGTTTTCCAATCGAGGATATACCATTTCTTTTTGTCCGGATCGAAGAAGGCGAGATCGACAACTCCTTCCAAACATCTGTGCTCGTCCATTCGCCAAAAAAAGGGCATCTCCTGACACGCGACCAACTCCTTGCTGGTGAGAATCTCTGAGAAATCGGGATCGTTCTTCAAACACTGTAGGAACAGGTTCCATTCGTCCTCCGATCGCTTCGGTGCTGGGGAAGTTACCTGATGTTCGTCGAAGGTTTGTTTCCACGAAGTTTCTTCATGCCATGAAATTCGCTGCATCAAATCATGCCACCAACGTCCGTACAGTGTCGCCGGCGTGTCCAATGTTGACCGGGCTACGGCGATCAAGGGCGCCTGTTCATATATTCCATCCGTCGGCGCTTGCCCGATTTCTTCGCCGTAACCGCTCGGGTTGAATTTGCGCACGAAAGCTGCCGCGCAATCTTTCGCGAGTTTGAGTTCGTTCCGGTCCATCTGCGGAAATCGCTGTGTTGTCACCACTGGCCCAACGTCCAATCGCTCTCCGCTCTCGGCCGTTTCTGGACAGGCCGTTGGCTCGACGCCAAGAATGTTGAAACGCGGGCGGTTAATCTGTTTTTCACCGAGTAAACATTTCAATTGCGCACCGTTTTGCATCTCCCCGTTTGGGCGAGCGAAGATTTCTTCGTCGAGCGCGAGGACGAGCGTATGCCGCGCCCGTGTTGTCGCGACGTAGAGGAGTCGCGACATTTCCTGCTGCACGGCTGTTTTTGTGGCGCTCCGGACTTCGTCGGGAAAGTCGTCTCTGGTCAGCGCCACGAGAGACTCGCTCGATGCGGGAATTTTAATGATGCAGGGATATCGTGGCGACGGCTGTATTACGGCGCGACCGAGAAAGGGCAGGATAACGGCCTGCCATTCGGAACCTTTCGCCTTCTGCGCAGTGATCAATTGGATGCCGTCGTCGGTCGATCGGCGCACATCGCGTTGCAGAAGAAAATCCGAGCGCATCTTTTCCACGAAATCCGAAAGCGTATCGCCGCGCGCCTCCGCCTCCGCTGCGAGTGTGAGAAGCGTGTCGAGTTCGCCTTCCAAGTCAGTGAAGTCTTCCCGCGGGAGGGACGCTAGCCTTTGCCGCAGCTGCGTTTGCTCCACTAAAATTTTCACGGCATCGAAAAGGGAAAGACCGTTTATTTGCCGACGTGTTTCCGTCAGCAATTGAAGCGGTGAAGAAACAACACCCGCGGCGGCCGAATCGGCATCGATTCTAAAACGGTTTCCGTCACCTTCGCAGAAAATCGCCAGATCATGGTCGGCGATTCCGAAAACTTCGCGCAAAACACCGACGATCTCGTAAGCATTCCGCGGATCGATCACGATCGTACAGAGTGCGGTCAGCCAGGCATAGCCGGGATTGTCGCCCTTCAGGTCGCTTTCGGATTGGATGGCAACGGGCAGACTGATACGTCGTAAGGCTGCCGCCATCGTTCGGAGCCAGAGCTTTCGCGGGCAAAGAATCGCCACGTCGCGCCACGTGTTTGCCCGCAATTTTCCGAGTCCCGTTTTTTTGATCCAGGCCGCGAGCACGTCCGCTTCGATCCGGGCTTTCTGATAATCTTTCGGCTTTTCGCCGACGGGCAGCAAGCCCGCGCCAAGCGAAACTCGAATAACCTGGCCAGGCAGAACCTCAGGACGCGGTTGCAGCTCGACAAATTTTATCTGCCCATTCTTTTCGTTAAGAAGTTGGCGAAAAGTGTCGTTCACAAAATCGAGCTGCCGCTGATCGAGCCGAAACGTCACCGAGAATTCTAGTTCGTCCGCCGAAGCGCCGCGAAGAAGCGCGCGGTGAATAGCCCGGTAATTGTTCAGATCGGCGCGGTCGCGATAGATCGATTGCTGGAAATCGCCGACCATGCAGAAATGGCCGGGCTGCGGTGGCGCGGTTTCGGTCTCGAGCCATCGGCCAGTTGCATCTGGCGGACGAGTGATTTCCGTGAGGACGGAGAATTGGGCTGGATCTGTATCCTGAGCTTCGTCCAGGATAACGCGGAAGTTTTCTTCGCGCAGACGACGGGACGCGGTGGGATGTTGCAGCAATTCATCCGCAAGTGCGACCTGATCTGGGTAAGTGACCAGGGCGCGTTCGATCCGAAAATCGCGGAAATCACGTTGCACTTCAGCGGCAACACAGAGCGCGGCTTCCGCCACCCAGGTGCGCAGCGGTGCGAAGGCATCACTCCAACGCTGCACAAAATCTCGCGCGTTACAGGAGCGAACAGGCCAACGGACGAATTCCCATCCGGCTTGAAATCGTTTCTCCCAGTCGAGGAGTTCCGCCTTCGAATTCGCCATGGTTTCTTCCGATCGGGGTGGAGGAATCGCCGCGTACACTTGGGCAAAATCGACCGATGGGCATGGGCCGATGCCGCCCGTGCCCGTGAGAATGGAGCGCGCGTTCCGCCCGAGTTCCATTAACTGGCGAGGCGGCGCCAACCGAAAAAGAGCCATGCGCGTTTCCGCGCTCAGATTCCGGCCGACATGAGGATGTTCCTTGATAAATGCTTCCCAGAGTTCTTCATCATCCTCCGTGACGAGATCGAGCGGCGAGGGAAGACCCAGATAATGGCCGTAGTTTGTCAGCAGCTTCATGCAGAAGCTGTGAATCGTGCCAAAGAAAGCACGATTAAAGGCCGCCTGAATCGCGGGCGAACGATGCTCTTCGAGAATGCGCTGTCGTGTTCGCTGCTGCATCTCGTCGGCCGCGCGATGGGTAAACGTGACCACGACAAGCTTCGGCAGTATATCGAGAGCATTTCTGGACCCGGCGAGTTGGACGATGCGCTCGGTAATTGCCTGGGTTTTGCCCGAACCGGCGGAGGCAACCACCGAGAAATTGCGGTCGAGTTCTTCGGCGAACCGGCGTCGGGCGGAATGGTCGCGCGGCTTGTTCACCAAAATATATCCTCCTCATCGCGGACGAGTGCCGGATGCGTTAGCTCCCAACGTTGCTCGAGGATGTCGGGATCGATCGCGAGCGTCGCGAGAGGATACTCGTCTGTGAACCGATAAGAGGAGCGCAACGGGCCGTGCATTCCGAAGATGCCCGTTTGCTGCATCCTGGCCAGCTCGGCAAAGATATCCGCTTCGCTGGAGAATTCGTCGCCGCAGATCTGCGGCTCGAGTTGCCTAACGAGCGGGGAAAGTAGACTAACTTCGGTCCGCTGGGCGCCGAGCGCGCTTACGGCGAGCGCGTAAAGACCGAGTTGCAAGGCGGAACCATCGAGCAGTTTTTTCTTTAAGGCGGGCCTGCGCCCAGAGGCATCCTCCTTCGCGGTGGCGAGCGCTTTCTTTGCGCCGGTCTTGTAGTCGATGATCCAAAGATCTTCGGTGGCCAGCGAGCCATCGCTTGGCGCCTTACGCGCGAGCAGTAAGTCGATCCGTCCGCGCAAGGAAAGTGCCGCGTTCTCGGTCGTCTTAACGGCGAAGTCGCCGTCGATAGTCCGCTCGGTTGCCATCCACGGCCAATCCGTGACGGTCCCAAGTTTTTCGGCTAGGGCCCGCGCGAGAAAGATAGCGTTGCGCCAGCCTCCGGACCACCAATCAGGCAACGGTTTTCTGGCGGCCTGGCAAAGATGCGCTACATCCGAGCGTTTGGCTTCCGCGGCGGCGCAAACGCACCGTTCGATTTTGGTGGGATCCGGCAGGCGGGTAAATGTTTTCGCTGATCCCCCGACGATCGCGGCGAGCCAGTCATGCACCCACTTTCCACTCGCGCTGTTCCAGAGATTGTCGCTTTTGTCGGCCGCACTGACGCCGAGATATTTTTTTAACCAGACGAGAGCGGGCACGGCAATGAGTTGCTCGAATTCGCTAACGCTCAGAATTGGAACAAGGAACGGCTTTGAACGGAACGCAAAATCATATTCGCCGGACGAAACGTTAGGATCGCGCCGAGCATCATAGGCAATGCGTGTCGATTGGATTTCTCGTGACGCCGTGAGGTTGCTCCTCTTTGGATCGCGCACTTTATCGAGCCTGCGCCGAGTCCGCGCTTGCAGCTGATTCATGGCTTTCTGCGTCAGGGGACTGTTATTCGCCTCTTGATAATGCCGCGTGAATAGCTCGCTCGGATTCCAGAGCCGTTCCGGTGCGTCCTCCTGAACGAGGCTGGCGGTGAAAGCGATTTGTTGAGTCGCAAATTCAACGAGAGTCTCGAATTGTCGGAGCGCGATCTGGCGTTGCTGTGCAGGGCCGAGATAGAGCGTGTGATTCTCGCGAATCGCGGTATGGCCTTCGCCCTGGCGACCTTGGCGCGAAGCGCGCCGATTTAGTTTTTGGATGCTGCTGTTGAATGCATCGATCTCATCTTGCCGTGCGAATTCACCGGTCTCGCGAGGGGGCCAGGATCCTTCATTCCAGCCTGCGAAAATGAGATGCGACCATTCCTGGCCCTGGGCCTGCGGAATGGTGAGAAGCTGAACGCGGGCGTACGGATGATCGCCGATCGTTTCTCGCGCGGCGGTAAAGCTGAACGCTATTTCGCCGAGCCAACGCAGATAAAGCGCGCGGGAAAATTCGATATCCAGTTTACCAACCCAATCGCCGGTACGCCGCGAAATCTCCATCCAATGCGACTTCCAACCGAGTCGGTTAAGCGCCGCTTTTGTTGTACGAAGGAATTCGGAGAAACGAGCACGCGGGGGGAGAAATGGAATTGCGTCCAGCGCCGCGGCCACCTTTTCTTTTTTGCCTCCGGATTGCTGCGCACAGAAGCGTCGCAAAATGTCCAGATCATCGATCAGCACCTCCGCGTATGCGGAGCGCAAAGTTCGCTCAAAGGCGTTCAAGCTGAGATCAGAAAACAGTTCAGCCGGGTCAGAGAGGGCGTTAACGAAATGAAGGAGCGAGTTAATCCGCGGGCTTTCCTGAAGCCGAAGCCATGCGCGCCAATCAGCCGCCTCGAAAATTCCCGGTAGAAAATGTGCCACACCGTCGTGGTGCGGAATATCCAGTCGAGCGAGCGCATTTGCGACAAGACGGGGGAGGGCACCCGCGCCGGAGAAAACGATGCCGACGCGATCGCAGGCCGGGTCTGCGAGAAAATCCAGGCATTGCTGCGCGACGGCCTCGGCTTGCTCCGTTGTGTCTGCACCAACCACAAACGATCGATCTATGGAACCAACGGATGCACCTCGCATTTCTTCCTCACTGAACAGGCTGTCGGTAATTCGATTCATCGGCAGCGATATCTGCTTCGCTTCGCCAAATGCTTCCTCCCAGGTGCCGACCCAAGTTTCGTCAATGTCACGTGCTACATCGCGGGGATCATCCAGAAGAACGGTCGCCTCCTTCGAGGAAACGACGGCCGCTCGGAGCAAAGGCCAGAGCGGCCAGTGGGCGCCATTAAATCCCGTCACCAGAATATTGGCAAAAGTCGGGGGACTCGCGAGGGCCTGACTGAGTGCCCGCCGATCCGCAGTGTGAATCAATTCGAAGCCGCAATCCGCGAGCCGCTGTTGAAATCTCGTCGCGATCTCTCGTAAAGCTGGAAGCTCCACCGCGGAAAAATTCCAGCCCGCGGCTCCGAGTTGATCGATCGTGCGAAGCAAATGGTCCGGCGCTCGCGCCACAGATTTTGCAGCGAGAAAGTCGGCTTCCAACATTCGTTTTTCCCGTAACGCCGAATCTTCCGGGAGCTTCATGCATTTCTCCGCGGCAATCGAAAGGAGAAGGCGCAAATGCTCACGCAGCGCAAGGTGCATCTCGCTTCGCGCAGCCAGCAGCTCCCGCAGTTCGGCCGGAGAGACGAATCGGATGCCGAGCAGCGACACCTCCCGATCAAGCAGCAGCCCTTTTATTGCGTAAGCCTGACTGCGAAAGGGCACTGCGACTAAAGTCGGTTGTCGTTGCTGCCAGGAGACGCGCCCGGCGGCTTGAAACCATGGCAGGAGAACAGTCTCCCACGCCGCGTGAAACGACGCGCCGGTGTGCAACGAGACCTGTGTTGAAGGTCGGTCAGCCTCAACGCACTTTTTCGGCATCTTTCAATCTAGCGCGCCGCTCACCCTCGTCATCGATTGGTTCGCAAGCGTCCGCTTGTCACCCATTCGCCGTGTGAACCCTTCGCGATCGAGTCTTTCAAGAAATGGAACCATGATTCGCCTCGAGCTTCCCAGCGCCTGTCGTAGTTCGCTCACTGTGGCCGGTCCGTTTTTGGAGATGAAATCACCGACTGCACCTTTCATGCGTTCAAAGTTCTCGCGCAACAACACCACGTCCGGGGAGATTTCAGTCACCTTTTCGCTCTCTATCAAAAATTTAAGAGCTCGTTGCTCCTGCGGGTTCCCCTCAAGTTCTCGACGTGGTGGCGGATCGAACGGTTTCCTGGACAAGCATTCGTGAATTTTCTCTGCGAGAGGCTGCAGATTTCCTGGCAAAGCTGGCCGATGTGAGCGTCGCGTAACTGTTGATTCTTTCCGAATGAAATCAGACGAATACAGATCGGCCATCAGCGCCTCGAAAACTTCTGTTGCTTTGTCGCGCAGCGCGGCCCGGAGATCGTTCAAGTCGTAACCAACGCGTTCGGGATTTTTGCTCAGTGCGTCGTCGATCAGACCAGTGGCGCGGTCTCGCAAAGCCCGCCAGTGGCTTGGGTTGGCCGCGATTTTCTCATGTATGACAATCTCCTTATGGCGCTGCAGGTCCAGTAAGGCGTCAGAGATCTCGGTGCTACTGAAGCGAGATTTGCCAAGGAGACCTGGAATTGGCACAATTCCGCGCAGTCCAACTTCAGAGCGAACCCAAAGACGGACATCATCCGGGGCCGCGACCCGACCCATCAGCAATCTCCATTTCGCCTCAGCGCGAAATTCCGCGCGATTTGGATCAAGCACTATTCCGCCAGCGAGGGTATGTTGTTCAGACGGATCGCGAATAACAAAACGATCGCCGGCAAATGCAAAGATTGGCGATGCGAGTCCCAGCCGGGCAATTTCGTTTTTACCTGGTTCAAGAACCCGATTTTTCAGGAGCATGATCTTTGTCGCGATGCGCGATGTCCCATGATGGAGATAAACCGACGAACCGCTTTTCAGCGGCCGCGCGCCGGCATTTTCGTGAGAAAGTCGCGGTGATTTTTCCAGGAGAGCAATGAGCGTCGGATTTGACGGCTCGAAATCGGCAATCGTGACAACGTTTCCACGGGCAATCTGGTCGACACTGACGTCCGGCAGATTAATTGCCGTCCGCGTTCCCGGTTCGGCGACCTCCAAATCGCGCCCGTGACTCTGAATCGACCGAATGCGCCCCTCGAGATTGCCGGGTTGAACAACAATTCTCTGCTCGCGGCGCAGTTGGCCGCCCGTCAATGTTCCCGTAACAACGGTGCCGATTCCGCGCAGCGTAAACACCCGATCAATAAACAAGCGCGGCTTTCCGCAGTCGCGCGGTATGTACATGGTAGCGAACTCACTGGCGAGAGCGCTTTTCAAGGTTTCAATACCATCACCGCTGCGAATCGAGGTCGGGATGATTTGCGCATTTGCGAAGGGACTTTGGAGCAAGCGATCACGAATTTGCCGCGTGGCCGTGTCGATCCCGCCGAGATCGCTTTTTGTAAGGGCCACCACAGCTCGTTCGACTCCGAGGTAAGTCAGAATTTGCAGATGCTCCTCCGTTTGCTGCATCCAGCCATCGTCGGCGGCAACAACCAAAAGCGCGAGATCGATCGAGCCGACACCAGCAATCATGTTTCGAACGAAATCTTCGTGACCGGGCACATCGACGATGCCTGCGCGTATTTTGTCGCCGTTCGGGTCGGTCAAATTTAATTCGGCAAACCCAAGATCGATTGTGATTTTCCTTTCCCTTTCCTCGGGCAGCCGATCAGGGTCCGTTCCCGTCAGCGCTTTCACCAGCGCGCTCTTGCCGTGATCGACATGCCCGGCAGTCGCGAGGATGAAATGCTTCGTCATATTGCGCTACAGGGTTAGGAACGCAGAACCAACATTCCCTACAATGTCATCCTGAACGAAGTGAAGTGCCTCACACAGGTCGATTAATCACACAGTTTAAGCGGTGTGTTCGAGGCCTCGAGAACAAGAGTCCTCTTTCCGCTCGGAATGACAAAACCGTTGAATGCATTCAACCAGTTTCAGCGCACGAACTGCGAATTGCACTAACCACAAGACTATCCTGGTGCGGGAATATTGTGCGCATGTCGAGTTTCAAACGATCATTGGAGATATAACCGACGATTGGCGGCGTTGCGCTGCGCAAACGAGCGGCGAATTCCACCGGCGAACAATTTTTCGGCAGGATTTCAATCGTAATAGATGACGTCATTGATTTGGGCAATGTGCCACCGCCGATTCTGCCTGTGCTGCGGCCAATCGCGATCTGGAACGGCAAGTCACTCAAACGGTCCTTCATCGCTACGGCTCGATTGCGCAACTCGTCTTGGGTGGCTTGTAACATCTTAATCGCCGGAATTTCTGCCGCCCTTTGATTAAGGTGAAGATCGATCGTCGCGTGCAGCGCGGCGAAACACAGCTTGTCACAACGCAAAGCGCGAAATAGAGGGTCGCGTTTCACGGAGCCTACGAATCGCTTCTTCCCGACGATGATGCCCGCCTGCGGTCCGCCAAAAAGCTTGTCGCCGCTAAAGCACACGAGATCCGATCCGGCTTTCAATGCTTCCGAGGGTGTGGGTTCGTGCTCGGCGATCCCAAATTGCTCGGTCGGCACAACCGCACCGCTGCCCAAATCTTCAACAAAAGGGATCCGCTTTTTTCGCGCGAGCGCCGCAATGGATGCTGCGGGCGGCGACTCGACAAAACCGCTCATAAAAAAATTGCTGCGATGAACTTTCAGAATCATTGCGCTCCTGGGACCAATCGCGCGCCTGTAATCATCGAGTGTTGTTTTGTTCGTGGCGCCGACCTCACGCAATAGGGCGCCCGTGGCTTCGATTATCTCGCCAATTCGAAAACCGCCCCCGATTTGAACGAGCTCGCCGCGCGAAATGATGATTTCGTTTTTCGAGGGCGCGCTTGTACCGCGGCGGGCAGGCTGTGGTCGCCCCCTACCATCCTTTGCCGCAAGATGGTGAACGATCAGAACAAGAGCTGCCGCGCAATTGTTGACTACCGTAGCGGCTTCAGCTCCGCAAAGCAGTGCTAGCGCATTCTCGATATACGCGCCACGATGGCCGCGTTCACCAGTTGCAAGATCGTATTCGAGATTGGAATAGCCTGAGCCGATTTCGGTGAGAGCGCGGATGGCTTCGGGTGCGATCGGCGCACGACCGAAATTTGTATGAATTACAATCCCAGTTCCGTTGATGACCTGTTGCAGCCGGCTGGCGCGAAACAGCTCAAGCGAACGACGGAGGTCTTCGACTGTCGAATCAAATTCTTGGATCTCCCTGCTGCTCCGTATCTTCGACAGTTCCCGTCGGACCACATCGACAACCAGTGGGCGCGGCAGCTTGCTCGCCGTGGCGAGGTCATATTCGCCCAGCGCATCAAGAACCTTATTGACGGCAGGAATTTCCCGGCGCGAGCGCGGTTTCATCCTTTCACGCATATCAATGGGCCACGACGCCGATGGGCAACAATTGTTCCGATGACAGCAGCGCAAGAGGTTCGCCTTTGCCGCAAAATTCCAAGCACTTTCTCGAGTTTTGCCGCGGGCACACAGAGCAGTAATCCGCCGCTGGTTTGCGCGTCGGTCAGGAGAATTCGTCGCGAATCATCCGTGCTTCCCCAATCGACAGCTACGGTTGTGGCGATCAGATTTTCGCGGCTCCCTCCGGGAATACAGGCTTGTTCGATTAAATCGGCGATCTCCTCGGCAATCATAGGCACTGCGCTCGAATCGACTTCAGCAGAGACGCCACTGGCCCGGGACAGTGAAACCAAATGGCCCATCAATCCGTAGCCGGTTATGTCGGTTGCTGCGCGCACCAGGCGAAGCTCGGCCAGTTCGGCGCCTACCGTGTTTACTTTCGACATCAGCGCGATAACCGTTTTCTGTAATGTGCGCGATGCAACTCCACGCTTGATCGCAGTGGTGGCGATGCCTGTGCCCAGCGGCTTGGTCAACACCAGCAGATCGCCGGGGCGGGCATTTGCGTTTGTTGTCAGACGGCGAACATCGATCATTCCGGTGACCGCCAGTCCGTAAATTGGCTCCGGATTGCGAATTGAATGACCGCCAATGATAGCGCAGCCCACTTCGGCCGCTTTGGCGAGGCCGCCGCGCAAAATCGCAGCAATCACTCTTGGCCGAACCAGGTCAGGAGGGAAGCCAACAATATTTAGCGCGGTCAAGGGACGCCCGCCCATTGCAAAGATATCCGAGAGCGAGTTGGCGGCCGCGATTTGTCCGTAGGAGAAAGGATCGTCCACAATCGGTGTAAAAAAATCTACGGTTTGTACAAGGGCGCGGTGGCGATCCAGGCGATAAACACCGGCATCGTCGAACGTGGTCGAGTTCACCATAACTTTTGGGTCCAGGGAAAGCGGAAGCTGCGGCAAAACTTGTCGCAGGGCCTGTTGGCTCAATTTGGAAGCTCACCCGGCGCAGGATGAAAGCGAAGTCAGTCTTCGGACTTGCTCACGGGGCATGTGGAATCACCTCCTTTGTGAAATCTGCAGTTACGGCGCGGTGTCGCGATGCATTGCCGAGTTCTGTGTGCGCCTCGACACAGTGAGGCGGCTACAGAAATTAGGCGGAGAGGATAGGAATCGAACCTACCTCGGTCCCGGGTATGCGGAACCGACAACGGTTTTGAAGACCGCGAGGACCACCAGGCACCCTTCACTCTCCAGATTGTGGAATGCGGAATGCGGAATGCGGAAAGCTTATTTTGCTTTCTTGATTGCCGTGACAACGGCGTCGAAATCCGGCCAATCGCCGGTGTCGAGCTTGGAATGGAGCAATTTGCCATTGGCGCGAATCTCGAAAGCGCCGCCGCTCGAGGGAATTAGCGTGAGCGACTTGATGCGCTCGCCGAGCTCAAGAATTTGGGTCGCCAAACTGACGGCCTTCGGCGTGTAGTTTCAAACGACGCAGTATTCGATCGACACCTCGGTGCTCACCGACAATCTCCTTTCCGAAATGAAACTATCGGTGCGATGAAATGAGGTCAAGAAATGCTAGTCGTTGTAGCAGCGTTTGTGACAGACGCCGAATCTCAATAACCAAGGCGCTTGACACAATCGCCTCAAATAAAAAAGTGTAGCCACAGCCCGCTCCACCGGGCTGCGGCTTTTCCACTTCAGCAACTCCGAATGCTTCGGAGCTGTCAACCCTGAAGATGTTTTGGAAGCGCTGGGCCAAGACGCCTTTTTGCAGCGATCGTCAACTAGAAGGCGAAGTTCAGGCCGCTGCGGACCATTCCGAAATTATTTTGCGTCCCATCGATTACGCCGAAGCTTAAGTCGTTAGTCCAACCGACATGTCGCGCGAATCGGATTTCGAGCCCGGCTCCGAATTGGCCGAGCACCTTGGTTTCACTACCGAAGTGGTCCGTCTGCGCATGGACAGCGAACGCGTCCGGCGGCCCCTGTGTGTGAACGATATCCCGTTCGCCGCCGCCAAAAATCGCGCCAACGCCCGCCCATGCGTAGGGTGAGAAACGCGTGCAGGGAATCGGATAGCGGAAGGTAAGGGTCCCTAAAACAGAGCCGATGGTGTGATCGTGATTGATTCTTCGGTGAACAAAAATTGGAATCGTCGGATCCTCGAAGATATCGAAACCGGGCTTGCTGGCGTCCAGAGCAAATCCTTCAACACCGAGACCAATATAGCGACAGAAAAAATACTTAACGTCACCTCCGCCGCCCCACGCGTGATCTCCTCCAATGTAATGATCGTAGGTGCCAAGCACGGCACCGCCTTCACTGGTACTTTGCACGATGTCCACCAACGAAGGATTAGGAGCGAACTCGGTGTTGGTGAATGCATAGGTGCCCCAGAGATTCAAATTCCATTCGCGATCGCCATACCATTCGGGACATGGCGGTGCCACCTGCTTCATTTCTTTATCTGCATCTTTGTCGGCGCGAGAAACCTTGCTGAGGTAACGGAACCGTGAGGACACAGGCGCCTCAGCTTCGGCGCGTTCGCCACCGAAGAGCCAGGAAAAAGCAACAAAGACATCAGCCACTGGCGAATCGTGCGTGCAACCAAACAAAGGTGAGATGTCCAGGCGAGTTTGCGGGGTCGGTTTCCACGCAACGGTTGGACCGAGGACGAAACTGTTCACGGCGTCGCCGCGTGTGTCTTTAGTGGTGACATTCTTGTATTCCATTTCTATGCCGACTTTCAGACGTTCGTTAGGCAACAGAAACGGCACCATGGCCGCCTGAGAAAATCCCCACTCGCGCCCACGGTCGCCTGTGTTCTCTTTTTCGAAGAACCAGTTCATGGCCCACTCGACGCGCTCGCCAAAATCCTGGGCGAGCAGCAACCGAACTTCGTAAGCATCGGGAACTTTAGGCGGGCCGCCCTCTTCCTCCTCCTCCGCTTCTCCGCCTCCTCCCGGGGGAGGTGGAACTTCTTCGTGTCGAATGGTCCCGACACCGAATTTATATTCTGCGAAAAGGGTTGGATTGAGTGGAATCTTGTTCCAGTCAGCAAGAGCCCATCGGGCTTCCAGACTCACTGTCTGCGCGCCGCCACCACCGTTAAATCGTTCGAACTGTGATTCCGCCGCTATGTTAAAGCGATACGGCAAACCCATTTCGATCTCTTGAGTGAACAGATAATCCGGCGGTCCATGGCGGAACCCCTGGCCCTCAAAAAGTTCGCCGAAGAAAAATGCCCATGGCGGCAATACGTAGGCATTTACTGTGTTGGAGAAGCGGCTACGCGAAAGCCCTGGTGGCGCGCCGTAAGCACTCGGCACTTCTTCGCCTGTAACTACAATCGATTGTTCTGTTGTCGCCTGGGCAAGGGCCCGCTGATTAAAGGCCGGGCTGACAAAACAGGCCGACACAATCAAAAGCACGTATTGCGGCAAATTTCGCCGGAAAAAATGGGTGTTAATCATGGCTGAAATAGAGGTTAAGATTTGAATTGGCGCCGATCATTACAGAATTGCAATCATTGGCAAGAAAAATTTTTAGGCAGTTCTGCGAAGACTTGCTTACGCCATTTTGGGTGAATTCTTGCTGTCGCCACGTGTTCGAAGCGTCACTGAAAAATTGAGGGGTGGAGACGCTCCGCGGGCGCGATTTCGTCTTAACGCACGGCTAAACAAACCGTGTACATGCCATAAAAGTGTAGCCGCAGTCCGCTCCACCGGACTGCGGCTTCTCCACTTCAGCAACCCCGAAGGGTTTCGGGGCTATCAGCCCTGCAGGTATAGAGCTATCATTACAGAAGTGTAATCATTGGCAAGATAAATTTTCCGGCGGGATCTTGTTACCTCAGCTTGGACGACGTCCGCTTTATTATTACAACATTGTAATGAAGATGATAGCCTTCGAACCCGACGAGGCAGACACCCAAAACTGTTACCAATGGACCAGAAGAATCAAAATCTCTTCATGAGTCGCGACTGACAGAATTTATTGGCAATGATTACGCCCCAATCTTCGTCTGCCGTCACAACGTGTGGCTTTGCTTTGCTTGCCGTCGCGTTGGTCGCCGCGACGATACATCTGGCTACTCCTGATTACGCCGGCATCCGCGCGGGCCGGGTCGATGCCGGCTACCTTGAATCAAACGATTGCCGGAAATGCCACGAGGGAAATTACGCGACCTGGCACGCGACTTTTCATCGCACAATGACCCAGGACGCAAATCCGAAAAGTGTCCTTGGCGATTTTGAGCGCGACAACACAATCACTTATCAGGGGGTTCGTGCCGAAATGGTTCGTGAGAATGGACGCTACTGGATGAAATTGACCGGAGTAGATGGCAAAAAGCAACAACTCGAAATCGGACGCACCGTCGGTTCCCGCCGCATCCAGCAGTATCTGACCAAAAATGGCGATCAATGGGCGCGCCTTCCGATCGCGTACGATCTTGTCCAGCACCGCTGGATGCATCTGAACGGGTCGTTCTTTTACCCCGACGGAAGCGATTACAGGCAACATCTCACCGAATGGAATTCTAACTGCGTTTTTTGTCACAACGTCAAGGCCCAGCCAAACCTGGATTGGACTGACAGATCGTGGAACACAGAGGTAGCCGAATTAGGCATCGCATGCGGCGCGTGTCACGGCCCGGCCGGGGAGCATGCCCAACACGCGCTTTCACCAGTGACGCGCTACCGCTGGCATCTGAAAGATCCAGTGGCTCCATCTCTTGATGTGACGAATCCAGCCAAATTGAATTCCGACCGCTCCGCAATGGTATGCGGACATTGCCATGGACAACGTCTCCCGGAGCCACGCGATCGAATCCACACAATGATGAGCGATGGCGATCCGTATGACCCTGGAAAGAATCTGCTCGAGTTTTATCGGCCAGTGCAGCGGGAAGACAAGATCGGCTCCTTCAGTTTTGCCTCTCGCTTCTGGCAGGATGGGTCACCGCGCCTGACAGCGTACGAATATCAGGGAATGACGCGCTCGAAGTGCTTTCGCGCTGGCAAGCCCGGTCAACGAATCACCTGCATCTCGTGTCATGAGATGCACGGCGGGGATCCAAGGGGCCAATTGACAGAGAAAATGAAAACCAATGCCGCGTGCACTCAGTGTCATCAGCAATTTACAACACCGGTGCAACTGGTCGAGCACACGAAACATCCGGCCGAATCGAGCGGAAGTCTTTGCTACAGTTGCCACATGCCGTCAATCGTTTATGGAGTGATGTCAGCGCACCGGACGCATGATATTACGATCCCGCGTCCAGACGAAACGGTTCGCTTCGGCAAACCGAATGCCTGCAATCAATGTCATCTGGACTGGTCTGTAAATCGCGCAATCGCTGCGTCCCAGCGTCTCTGGCCGAATGCGTTTATCGAGAGTAAAGCAGGGGATAAGCATTTTGATGAGGCGGAAGGACAGCGGGCATTGTTCGCGGGCGACGCAGTCATGCGAGGGCTTGCTGCCGCTGCAATGATGCCCGCGAACGATGCGACTGCGCCGTTGCTGTTGGAAGCGATGCAGGACCGATATCCGATTGTGCGATATTTCGCCGCAAACGCGCTCGCAGCCGGGTATCCGGCCATGCCCAAGCCGGACTATCTGGCTGGCTCAGAAAAGCGCAATGCTACGCTCCAAGCCTGGTATCCGTTCTTCATGCCCGAACAATTACGCGCCGCAAAAGAAGCTCGCGAGCGCCTCAGTGCCAACCGCGTGGAAGTCGACGTCGAAGTTGGCGAGTAAGAAACAATCGCTGATTGTAGATCGTTAATAGTCGATAGCAGATGAGAAAAATGCGATCGAGTTCTCAACCATCTCAATGCGCGGGGATGATCTGCCAGGGCTGGATTTCCCTGGCAGCATGGATTGTCTTTGGGCTTTTAATTGAAGGCTTGATCGGATTTCGTTCCCCAGCCTTGCTGGATGATTCGGTCCGTCGCGAGATGTTTCGCCTCGCGCACGCTCACGGAACATTGCTTAACCTGGTGCTGATCGCGGCGGCAATCTGTGCCAGGCTTGATCTGATTGGAATAGGACGAGTAACATCGCTTGGACTGCGCGCGGCCGTAGTGCTGCTACCTGTCGGCTTTCTGCTCGCCGGTCTATGGCATTTCAAAGACGATCCGGGTATTGCCATCTTCCTTGTCCCATTGGGCGCGGTGCTGCTGCTCACGACGGCATTTCAAATCGGATACTCCGTCTTTCGACGGTGAGGATTTGAAATCCAAACTCCGGAAGAATTCCGGATAACCAAAGGGTCGCCGGCGAATCAGCCCAGAGGCGCGAGTGGCGCTGCGATCCGGACTATGAAACGTAGAGCCGGGGTCGGTGTTACCCGACCCCGGCTCCAGTCACCATTCAGGTTTCACTAATGACTTCGCGGAGAAATCGTCATCTATGGCGTCGGACGCGGGTGTGGCGTGGGCCGCGGCCGCGGCGTTACTCTTGGCGTCGCACTCGGAGTCACGCTCGGAGTCACGCTAGGAGTCACGCTAGGAGTCACGCTAGGAGTCACGCTAGGTGTCACGCTAGGTGTTGCACTCGGCGTTACACTAGGTGTCGGCGTGGGGCTTCCACCCGGGCAAGTGCCATTTACGTTATACACCCAGTGCGAGTCCGGGAAGCCAATGTCTCCCACAGGCACGGGATCCGGCGTGCCGCAACCTATTGCGCTGATGTAGCTCGTCCTGGTCTCCGGATCTGGATTGGAACCGACAAAGAAGATGTCGCCAGTAGCCGTTCCATCAGGTGTCGTCACTTCCATGATCAGCTCGAGCGTCCCAGCGGGCACCGTCACAGTTATTGGCACATTGAAGATGCTGTCGGTCTGGTCCGGTATAGTCAGTTGGCCTGACGTGGCGATCAGGTTCGACTGCCAGTCGCCTCCAGGGAATGCTGAGCCGTGGTTAGCGTAGAGATTAACAGTTAGCGGCTGTCCCGAACCTAAGCCGCTGATGGCACTTTCGATCCCGAACTCGACGGACGTGATGTTATACGCCTGGCCCCCAGTGAAGGTATTCATATCAAAAGCGCGCCAGTAATGGTTCTCCAAACTGCCACCGCCGCAGGACACCGAGTTGCCATCCACAATCGCCTGACTCGTAGACTCCGTAATGGTCGGTGGGCAGCTTCCGCCTGGCGTTGGCGTCGGCGTTGGGGTGCCGCCGCCGCCGTTCGAACCCTCGATCGCGACAGTAATGCGTTCATTGGGGATGGCGATGCCATTCGGTCCATTGGCATCAACAGCCAGCACCACTTCACCGAATGCGACGGCGGAAGTCAGGTTGGTTTCCGGCGTAGCTGTGATGGTAAGTTCCTGGGTCTCGCCGAGACCGCCGGTAAAGCTGAAGCTCGATGGCGAAACTTCCACCGTGAACCCCGGAGTAATCGCCGTACCCGTTGCTGTCCAACTTGTGGCGGTGGTGAGCGTGTTGCGCACGGTGCGCGTCCAGGTGCAGCTAGGCGTGCATTCCATGTTGCGGACCGACGGGACGTTTAAGGTCTTGGGATCGCCGCCGGTATTAGGATTCGCGTCGATGAAATGTTGCGTGGTCTCATCCATCACCAATCCAGCGAGGGCAGCCTTGGTCAGATCAACTCTCCCGGTGCCGACGTCGTCGGCATCCCATGGAGTCGTTCCATCTTCCTTGGTGCCGCCGTTAAACGAGGTCATCATCAAGGCAGATCTCACTTCAAGGACGGTCCAATCTGCGTGGACTGCGCGCACCAGTGCGGCGGAGCCGGACGTGTGCGGGGTGGACATCGATGTGCCGCTGATATTGGCGTATCCTCCAAGGAAAATGGGGATAGCGGCATATATGTTTACGCCAGGGTTATCGATATCCGGCTTTTGGATGTCCTGGTACGGCGCCGGGACGGGACCGCGCAAGCTGAAATCAGCCAAAATGTCGCCCTGAACAGGGACCGTTCCTTGCGGGTTGAAATCGACCGTTGCATTGCTGGGATTTGCATCCACAAACGCAGCTAAAGCATCACCGATTGTTTGATCAGAGATGCTGTAAGCTGGGATGTTGGGCTGTCCGGTCGTGTCCATATTTAACGTCCCAGGCTGGTTGTTCCGGATTACCACCATCGATGCGTTTCCCTGGTTGAACGCGTTGGTGATTTTCTCGGTGAACGCGCAATTTCCGCGGCGGATCAGTGCGATGGCGCCTTGGAAGAAGTTGGCTGGGAAGGGCGGTTGTCCGTTGCAGCCTTCGAAATCGATATCCTGACCGGTGAAATGCCGAATTGGAAAATCGGTCAGCAGACCGCTGTCGGGCGAAGCGCTTCCTTTGCTCAGGGGAATATTCTGGGTTTCAGGCGGAGGACTGCCTGGACCGCTAGCCGATAATATCGAGGCGA
>Ga0193722_1000036_pt1 | contig 31686 bp, 34 predicted proteins | sample H2m1metaG_FD_143044 | JGI IMG/M metagenome (GOLD analysis project Ga0193722, IMG submission 143044) | Soil microbial communities from a riparian zone of the East river system, Colorado, United States - H2m1 | ecosystem: Environmental > Terrestrial > Soil > Riparian zone | place: USA: East River...
AAGAAAGCGTTTCATGACCGCTTTCGAGATCACGCCATGCGAATCATGGCGAAATACGACTTCAAGATAGTTGCCACCTGGGAATCGAAAAAAGACAATCGAACCGAGTTCGTTTACCTGCTTGAATGGCCGGACAAGGAAACGATGGCCGATCGTTGGCAGAAATTCTTGCGAGATCCGGAATGGATCAAGATCAAGAAGGAGACCGGCGAAATTAACGGACCGCTGGTCGGAGAGATCCAGGATCGCACCCTGTATCTAACGGACTATTCGCCGCATCAAGTATTGGCAAAATGAGGCTGATCATGGCAATGACCGGTTTTTTTTGCCTGCCTAAAACCGAGGCGAAAAAAATTCCAAACAAAAGCTTGCACGTGATCTGGTGTTATAGTTAACTACATCACCATATGAGGCAAAGCGAGCAATCAACAGGGTGGCGCGCAGCCTTGGGCGTTTGGAGAACCGGATGAATCGTGAATGGAATGATAATCAGCCAATCTATCGACAGCTTCGTGACCGTGTCGTCCATATGATACTCGACGGCCTGCTCAAAGAGGGCGATCCCCTACCCTCGGTGCGCAATGTCGCCGCCGAACATCGAGTCAATCCCCTGACCGTTCTAAAGGCCTATCAGGAACTTGTCGACGAGGACTTGGTCGAAAAGAGGCGCGGCCTCGGCATGTTCGTGAAAGAGGGCGCGCACAAATCGTTACTCAAAGGCGAGCGGCAGAAGTTTCTTTCGGAACATTGGCCGAGGGTACACGCAACTATTCAACGGCTCGGGCTGGATCCAAAAGAATTGCTCGATGCCGCAACCCGCAATTCAAACAGAAAGGACGGTCGCTGAAACCATGATAACGATAGAAGCGCGCGGACTCCGCAAGGCTTTCGGCACAACGGTCGCGCTCGACGGGATCGATTTGCACATTGAAGAGGGACGAATCCTCGGACTGGTCGGTCCCAACGGCGCAGGCAAAACAACTGCGCTCAATGCGATCCTCGGCCTCACCTCGTATCAGGGAGAATTAAAGGTGTTGGAACGCGACCCATGGACGCAGCGCGACGAGCTCATGCAAGATGTCTCTTTCATCGCCGATGTCGCCGTCCTCCCACGCTGGATTCGGGTCACGCAGCTGCTCGACTATGTCGCAGGCGTCCATCCGCGATTCAATCGCGCGAAAGCAGAGAGTTTTCTGGCGAAGACCACGATCAAACGCACGAGCAAGGTAAGAGAACTATCGAAAGGGATGGTAGCCCAACTGCATCTCGCCCTGGTCATGGCCATCGACGCGAAATTATTGGTGCTGGACGAGCCAACCCTTGGCCTGGACATCCTTTATCGCAAACAATTCTACGATTCATTGCTGAACGACTACTTCGATCAAAATCGTACCATCGTCGTAACCACGCACCAGGTGGAAGAGGTCCAGGACGTCCTTACCGATCTCATGTTCATCAACCGCGGCCGGATTGTGCTCCAGTGCAGCATGGAAGAATTCGACTCGCGCTACGTGGAAGTGATGGTGAATCCCGAGCATGTCACAGCAGCGCGCGCGCTGAAGCCGATTCACGAGCGGCCCGTGTTTGGTCGCAGCGTTCTGCTGTTCGACCATGTAAACCGCGACCAACTCGCTGTGTATGGCGAAGTGCGCAGGCCCAGTATCGCCGACTTGTTCGTAGCCGTCATGAGCAATAACACCACCGCACCACCGCCGCTCCCCAGCCAAGCTCCAGCGCCTGAAATAACCAAATGAATACTCAATCGGATAACACGCCTGAGACTACCGGGGTTAACGTCCCCGGCTACAGCAGATCTTCCACGCAGCCGTTCTTTTGGTCGGTGCGGCGCGAGCTATGGGAAAACCGTTCGATTTACGTCGCACCACTGATTGTCGCCGCGGTCGTGTTGTTCGGTTCCTTGGTCGGCTCCTTTCATCTGCCAGGTCGCCGGCGCTTAGCAATGTTGCTTGATCCAGCCCATCGGCGGGCCGCGATCGAGATGCCGTACGATATCGCTGCAATGATTATCATCCTGACAGCATTCGTCATCGGCGTCTTCTATTGTCTCGACGCGCTTTACGGCGAACGCCGCGAACGAAGCATTCTTTTCTGGAAGTCACTCCCGGTTTCGGATCTCACAACCGTCCTCTCAAAGGCAACCATTCCGCTGGTGATCCTGCCGCTCACCATCTTCCTGATCATTGTTGCGACGCAATTCAGCATGATGCTGATCAGTAGTGCGGCATTGATGCCTAGCGGTCTCGCTGGAACGACGTGGACAAATTTCAATTTGTTTCAACAATCGTTAATACTGCTCTATAGCTTGATCGTAATCGCGCTCTGGCATGCTCCGATCTACGGCTGGGCACTGCTGATTTCCGGATGGGCGCGACGCGCGACGTTTCTTTGGGCGGTGTTACCGCTGCTCGCCATCGGCGTTCTTGAGAAGCTTGCGTTCGACACTTCGCATTTTCTATCAATGCTGAAATATCGCGTGTTCGGCGCCGGTGACACAGCTTTCGCGTTCCGCCCACAACACGGCGTTGCAATTGATTCTCTGCTTCAACTCACCCCCGGAAGATTCCTGGCCACGCCGGGGCTCTGGCTCGGGCTGGCGTTCGCTGCTGCATTTGTGGTCATAGCAGTGCGACAACGCCGTTATCGCGGCCCATTGTGACCATTTCCGCACACGTAACAATCAATTCAAGGACAGTAAACTCATGCATCCAACCAAGAAAGCCGGCCGTATCGCCGGCGCTATCTACGCATCGATGGTGTTCGTTGGGCCGTTCAGCCTGATCTACGTGCCTAACAAATTGATCGTCCACGGCGATGCCACGGCGACAGCGGCGAACGTACTCGCGCACCAGACATTGTTCGGTTTCGGGATTATGGCGGACATGGCTGGCGCCGTGATTTTCATTTCTCTCGCTGTCGCGCTCTATCGTCTGCTCAGCGACGTCAGTGTGCCCTGGGCATTGCTCATGGTCGGATTCGCTTTCGTTTCCGCCGCAGTCGGATTTGTCGATACGTTGAACAACATCGCGGCCCTGCATCTTTTTCGCGGCGGAGAATTCCTCTCTGTGTTCGACCAAACTCAGCGGAACTCGTTAGGCATGTTCTTTCTTCGCCTGCACAGTCAGGGTATCTTCATGAACGAGGTCTTCTGGGGTCTGTGGCTCTTTCCGTTTGGCCTTCTCGTCTATCGCTCCGGATTTTTACCGCGCTGGATCGGAGTCTGGCTCATGATCAATTGTTTCGCTTACCTGATTCTCAGTCCCATCGCGTTGTTCTTTCCAGCCTACTACAACACTGGATTTACACTCGCGCAGCCTGTCTTATTCGGCGAACTCGCGATTATGCTTTGGCTCCTGATCAAGGGCGCCAAGGTGCCAACAGCTCCTTCAAGCGCGCTTCAGCCGGCCGCAGCCTGATCTTTCGTTAGGCCGATGAAAATAAAGCTTATTCTAAAGTGGCTCGCGCGCGCGATTTTGGTCGGGTTGCTGCTGGCGTTTCTGGTGGGGTTCGTCGCCTATTGGAGATCGACTAACGAATGTGACCGCAACACCGGTTCTCCGACCAATCCCATGAAAGCGGTCCTTCATTGCGAATATGGAGGGCCTGAGGTTCTCAAAGTGGAAGAAGTCGAAAAGCCGGTTCCGAATGACAATCAAGTTTTGGTAAAAGTCCGCGCCGCGGCAGTCAATCCGCTTGACCTGACGATCCGAGGCTTGCTTCTCTTGCGACCGTTGTCTGGCCTGCGCAAACCAAAAGACACTCGGCTGGGTGTCGACTATGCCGGAACGGTTGAAACGGTTGGCAAAAACGTTACCAACTTCAAACCGGGCGATGAAGTATTCGGAGGAAAGACCGGAGCCTTTGCCGAGTACGTGTGCGTCCTGGCGGACCGAGCAGTCGTTTTGAAACCGGCGAATAGGACATTTGAGCAAGCCGCTTCCGTCCCAGTGGCGGCAATCACCGCGCTGCAGGGTCTGCGCGACAAAGGAAAGATTCAGCCCGGGCAAAAAGTTTTGATCAACGGCGCATCGGGAGGCGTTGGCACGTTCGCGGTGCAGATCGCGAAATCGTTCGGGACCGAGGTGACCGGCGTATGCAGCACACGGAATGTCGATCTTGTCCGATCAATCGGCGCGGACCACGTGATTGATTACACGAAAGAAGATTTCACTAACGGCGCGGAGCGTTACGACCTCATCTTCGACCTGATTGGGAACCATTCGTTCTCCGAGCGCCGTCGTATTTTGAATCCGAACGGCATTTGCGTCATGGCCGGGGTCGGCGGAGCAGGATGGCACGACGATTTTGCTAAGCGGCTGAGTGGTGAACTCAATGCGTATGTGGCGTCGCGGTTCGTCAGTCAGAAGTTCATCGCCTACATCGCGGAATTCAACAAAAAGGACATGATGGTCCTGGCCGATCTTATGCAAGCCGGAAAGGTGACGCCGGTCATCGACAAGACTTACAAGTTGAATGAGACGCCTGACGCTCTTCGATACCTGGAACAAGGACACGCTCGAGGCAAAGTCGTAATCAATTTAGAAAAATGACAAAGAGCACGATCGACAATTCACAACGCGTGGCTGCAAAAGTCGCGGGAATCAGCGGCCTGCTCGCAGTCGTGATCGTCATATTCGGAAACTACGCCTTGCTCGGGCCACTGGTCGTCCCAGGTAAGGCGGCTGAGACAGCGCAGAATTTCGTGGCGCACTCAACTCAAGTTCGAGTCGCGCTCATCTGCTTTCTCACTTACGGCCTAAGCGTTGTCGTCCTACTTGCGGCGCTTTATGTGATCTTTAGACCAGTAAATCGCTTACTCGCATTGATCGGAGCGCTTTTTCGACTTGTGTTTGCGCTGTTGTGGCTTCTTACGACACTAAATTTACTTGGCGCGCTGCGGCTTGTGGGCAACGCACCTTATCTGCAAGCCCTCGAGGCAGATCAGTTGCAAGTCCTGGCCAGGCTGCAGATCGCAGCAAGTTTCGACAATTATTATGTGGGTCTGCCATTCTTTGCCTTAGCAGCGACTGTTTGTGGCTATCTGTGGTTTAAGTCGGGTTACATCCCACGAAGCCTGGCTGTTTTTGGTGTGGTCGCCTCTGCGTGGTGCGTCATCTGCGCCTTTATTTTTCTGGTTTTCCCAAGCTTCGACAAAACAGTTAACGCATATTGGTTCGATTCGGCCATGGCCATCTTCGAACTGATCTTGAGCATCTGGCTGTTAACTAAAGGGATCCGAACACCAAATCCCGGGGAAGCAGACCATATTGCCAAGAGCGCGCGGAAATCCGTTTCGCTGTGCTTACCCGTGTTTCTTTAGCTGTATGAAGCTAAAGCGCATATTGAAATGGACTTCGATCATTATCCTACTTGCATTGATCCTATGGGGTTTCACTGCCTACTGGACGTCGACGAATGACTGCAATCGTAACGCCGCTACTCCAGCTGATCCCATGAAAGCAATACGTTATTGCGAATACGGCTCGCCGGATGTCGTCAAGCTCGAGAACGTTGAAAAGCCGGTCCCGAATGAGAACCAGGTCTTGATCAAAGTTCAGGCGTCTTCACTCAACGCGTTTGATTCTTACGTGACCCGCGATTCGTGGCTTAATCGCTTGATCTTCGGGTTGCGCAAACCAAGAGACACGCGCCTTGGGCAGGACGTCGCCGGCCAGGTGGAAGCCGTCGGCAAAAACGTGACGCAATTCAAACCAGGTGACGAAGTGTTTGGCATCTCTCGCGGCGCTCTGGCCGAGTATGCATGTACTCCCGAGCGAGCATTGGCCGCGAAGCCGCCGAACGTCTCGTTTGAGCAAGCTGCCTCTCTTCCGTTGGCCGGACTTACCGCGCTGCAGGGTCTGCGCGAGGGAAAGATTCAGCCTGGGCAGAAGGTTTTGATCAACGGTGCGACCGGCGGTGTAGGAACCTTTGCCGTGCAAATCGCCAAATCTCTTGGCGCAGAGGTCACGGCTGTTTGCAGCACACGGAATGTCGATCTTGTCCGATCAATTGGCGCCGATCACGTCATCGATTACACAAAAGAGGATTTCACCAAGAGCGACCAGCGCTACGATGTGATCTTCGATAACGTTTGCAACCATTCCTTCGCCGAACGCCGTCACGTGTTAAATCCCAAAGGCATCTGCGTTTTGGCCGGCATGGGCGGAGCCGGGGTAAAAGGAAGCGATGCCCTCGGACGCATAACTAGTAATATTTTCACAGCGCGCGCATTGTCATCATTCACCGATCAAAAGTTCGCCCAGTACCGTACCAAATCCAGCAAACAGGATCTCATCCTGCTGGCCGACCTCATCCAGACGGGAAGGATAACGCCGGTCATCGATCGGCGTTACAAATTAGGCGAAGCTCCTGAAGCTCTTCGGTATCTCAATGAAGGACATGCTCGAGGGAAGGTAATAATTACCGCGAACTAGCAAGAAAGGAAGACTGTATGAACCCAATTGATAAAGCGGCCCGAATTGCAACAGGAGTTTACCTGGCCCCATTGCTGATTGTGGGTCAGCTCTTCGGCTCGACCTTGCAGGAACAAAACAAAGCCACGGCGAAGCGCGCATTTGAAGAAATCCTAAGTCACGGACGATTCGACCTCGCTGAACAACTTTACGCCAAGGATTTCGTCAACCACGGCCTCCATTCTAACGCCAGCTTGGAGGAAGACCAAACTGCACTGAAAGGGTGGCACGCTGCATTTCCGGACGTTGTCATCGTGCCAGAGAAATTGATCGCCGAAGACGATCTGGTCACGATTTACTGGACTGCGCGCGGCACCAATACCGGGACAGGTAATGGCCTTCCCGCAACCGGCAAAAAAGCGGAACTGGCTGGGATTACGATTTGGCGGATCGTCGACGGCAAAATCAAAGAGGAATGGTCGGCGTTTGATCAACTTTCAATGATGAAGCAGCTGGGACTACTCCCGGCCGATAAGTAACCCGTGCTAGCTAATGAGGTAATGCGGTCGACAAAAAAGAGGAAGGACTAGTTATGAATGATGAAACACAACCAAAGCCGCGACGTAAGCGATGGAAGCGCATACTAAAGTGGACTGCAGGCGTAATTCTGATCGCCTTGATAGCCTGCGCCCTCGTCGCATACTGGACATCGACCAACGATTGCGAGAGCTACGCCACCGTTCCTGCTAACCCGATGAAAGCGATTGTGTACTGTGACTATGGTGTGCCGAATCTTAAGTTTCAGGAGATCGAAAAGCCAACGCCGGCGGACGATCAACTGCTGGTAAAAGTTCGCGCCGCATCCGTTAATCCACTCGACTGGCACTTTGTTGAAGGCACGCCCTACTTCATGCGCCTAATGGGGGTAGGCCTGCGCAAACCAAAGGACACTCGGCTGGGCGTTGATTTTGCCGGCACAGTGGAGGCGGTCGGGAAGAATGTCACGAAATTTAAGCCAGGCGACGAGGTGTTCGGCGGTCGAACAGGGGCGTTCGCCGAGTATGTGTGCGTCCGCGAGGGTCGAGCAGTGGCATTGAAACCGGCCAACATTACGTTTGAGCAAGCGGCTTCAGTGCCTATCGCGGCAATCACTGCATTACAAGGAGTTCGCGACAAGGGAAAGGTTCAGCCCGGTCAGAAAGTCTTGATTAACGGCGCGTCGGGAGGTGTTGGCACGTTCGCTGTGCAGATCGCGAAAGCGGCGGGTGCAGATGTGACCGGTGTATGCAGCACGAGAAACCTGGACATGGTCCGGTCGCTCGGCGCGGATCATGTGATTGATTACACGAAGGAGGATTTCACCAAAGGTGACCAACGTTACGACGTGATTCTGGACAATGTTGCGAACCATTCGTTGTCGGAATTCAGGCGCGTCTTAAATCCTGATGGTAGATACGTTTTGATTGGAGGCGGAGGAGCAAACGAGGGTCGATGGCTCGGACCGGGGCTTACTCAGGCGGTTAACGCGATGGTCTTATCAAAATTCGTCAGTCAGAAGATGGGGATGATGCTGGGGGACCTAAATCAAAAGGACCTGACTGCGCTGGCCGATCTCATGGAGTCCGGAAAAGTCACACCGGTAATCGACAGAACTTACAAGTTAAGCGAGCTCCCACAGGCTATTCAATATTTGGAACAAGGACATGCTCGAGGAAAAGTAGTAATAGCAGTCGACTAACATTAAACTAATAAAGCGTCGATTTTGTAGCCGCCTCGCTGTGTCGAGGCGATTTGGTGTTCTTGTCCGCTCAACACGGTGACACAGCGCCGTTGCTACAGTGCCCCCTGTTAGTCATTGTCCGGGTTTGACTCACTCTCGCTTGAGGGCTGCGACTGATCTTGTGCCAGTGCGTGAATGATTTGCCGTCCAATTCCGGTGGCGTGTTGCTGTCCGCGATTGACGAGAATAACAATGCCAAGCTTCCGCTGCGGAGCGAACCCTATGTAGGTCGACGTGTTATTTAAACCGCCATTCTTGTCGATGATGGTGAAGTCCCCGGCCGGAACGTTCTGCCACGCAAGACCTAGCTTCGAGTGCGGGCTCACCGTGAACACAGGCTGGCGAGCGAAGACCATGGCGTTCTCGATCGGGCCATGATCGGGAAGCTCGCCGAGATTGGCAGCCAGGAACGTGGCCATGTCGCGCGATGACGAATAAATTTGCCCCGAGCCTGGCCACTGAAATGTTCCCCCTTCCATGCCAGGCCGTCCAATCGCCCGACCCTGCGGGCCATACCCTTGAACCGCGCGACCAAGCAGATCGCGCGGCAAAGGCAATGCAGTCGATGTCATTCTGAGCGGGCCGGTCAACCGCTGGTGCATCAAGACCGCGAATCGCGTGTTGAACCGGCGTTCGAGGGCAACTCGCAACAGGACCATGGCGGCATTGGAATAGAGATATTGTTGCCCAGGTTCATGATTGGGGCCGGCCTTCCAGGAATTGAGGAAGCGAACAAAATCCGGCCACGTATATCTGCCTTTGTGCCACGTCTCGTATTGCTGCGGCACGCGCGGCAGTCCGGAGGTATGACTGGCAAGCTGTCCCAGAGTTATCCGGCGGATATCGCCGCCGCGCTGTAACTCAGTGACATATTTGCTAACCGGATCGTCGAGGCTTAGCTCACCCTGCTTGACCGCTTGCGCAAGCAATGTGGTTGCGAACACCTTTCCTACGGAGCCAAGGTTGAAAATTGAGTCAGGTGTGACCGGACGGTTCTGAGCATTGTCAGCCATCCCGTAGTTAAAGAACGAAGTCTTACCATCCATCCGCACTGCAACCGCAACCCCTCCTCCCCCACTCTTTGGCAATATCGGTTGAACCTTTTGCTTGACGATCTGTTCAACATTCACCTGGGCTCGCACGAAACCAGCAGCAAGCAAAGCTCCCATTACGGTTGCTATAACGATGTTCGTTCGGATCAAAGTGTGCCTCTTCGTCGGCGCGAGAGTAGATTTACCCTGCCGAAAGTCGAGCCATCATTTTGTCTGTTTTTCTGTCATTCCGAGCGGAGTCGACGAATCTCTCGACCATCGCTTATCTGGCGAGCGTAAGTCACCGTGAAACAGGATTGGGACCGCCTCACATTCCCGGAACTTTATGTCGCTGCGATCCGGCTATACGACCTGGGCTATCGAAAGGAAGCGGTTTATTGGTTTTATTCCGCACAGTATCGGGGCAGACAGTTTGGGGTTCTCCTGGATCAGACCAAGATGAAAAGTATCGGTAGCCCTGGGTTTGAGCTGTTGCATGCCCAGAATGCTTTTTATCAACTTGTGGGGCCTTACATCAATGGTTACGCCTTCGGAGACATCGATGGGCTTGTGAAGATCGTGGCAAGGGTCCAGAAAGAAGGCCGCCGCATACCGGATTTGCACGCCGGCTATCCCGGCGTCACATTCAAAAGCCAGAGTGAATGGTTGTCTGCTAACACTGATCTCACGGATGGGATGAACCAGTTGATATCCACATTGAAAGAGAAAAAGGACGAGATAAGACGCCAGCGCATCGAGCGAGGCATGGATGAGAAGTTCTCGAAACTCACAAACACGGAGCTACCCACTCGCTAGAGACGACGCTATTATCGGGCCGAAGCTGGGCAGAGCTATGAAACCGGTAGAAAAATGATCGCCGCACTTCTCATCGCACTGATCGTCCTGGGTCTGCCGACGCTTTATCTCGCATCGCGCAGCCGGGACATTCGCAAATTTTTGGCTAACGCCTTCTTCGTCAGCGCGGGAATTCAATTCTATCTTTATCTTGCCAAAGTGTCGGTACCCCTGCTGGGCACTAATCTTATCGTGACGCCCGAAATAAGCGGATGGCGCTCTATCGTCCATTTCATCTTGTTTGGGCTCTGCCTTTACTTTGGTTTTATCCAAAAGCCGAAAGCCCGAGGAGTAAAAAGAGCAAATGCCTAATCCAGCAGAAGGATATGAAAGCTACATGGTGCCTACCCTCTTTGGTCCGTGTGCGACGAATCTTATTGAGGCCTCGGATCCAAGACCGGGTGAGCGCGTTCTGGATCTGGGCTATGGAACGGGGATTGTTGCTCGACAGGTTGCTCCGTGCGTGGGAGCCAGGGGTAACGTCACAGGAATTGATGTCAGTCCGAACATGCTGGCTGTTGCCAAGGTGGCTGCGGACCGGGAAGGGCTGACAATCGAATGGCGCGAAGGGAATGCGGAACAACTGCCTTTCCCTGAGAGCAGTTTTGATCTCGTGGTATGCCAGTTCGCACTGATGTTCGTTACTAACAAGGCAGTTGCTCTCGCCGAAATGCGCCGGGTCGTAACCGAAGAGGGTCGCGTTTTAATCAGTGTCTGGCAAAGCCTCGACCGACACCCGTTTTACCAGACTCTCCATAAAGTCATTCAACAGCGTCTCGGAATGTCAGCGCTGCAGGACATTTTTGCACTCGGCAGCGCAGACGACCTCCGCGCACTGGCCGTTGGTGCCAGATTTCGCAGAGTAGAGCTTAAGCCCTTTTCACTAACGGCTCGTTTTCCAAACCCGGATGCCTTTATCGCTGGAGAAATCGAGGTAGATACCGCTGCCATCCCTTCGATGCAGCATCTGGACTCCCGAAGTCGGAAAGCAATCGTCGCAACCATAACCGCCGATATGCAATCACCTCTGAAAGAGGTAACACACGACGACCATGTGGTGCTACCGTTCCACGGGCACATTGTGAGAGCATTGCCGTGATATGCTAGTCTCAGCTATAACCGGCCGCACCGTGACGCACTGCACATGACTAGTGTCAGCCGTCTCAGGATTGCGTTCGTTCCTATGCTTTTTCTGGCGGTGTTCCTGCCGGGTTCGATCTTTGCCAAGCGAATCGCTCCAGCAGCGGTAGAGCCTGTTATTCATGAAGGCGTGCGATTTGTCGCTCCGAACGATGATGGTCGTCGTGCTTACATTGAAGCGTGGAATGTTCGGAGTAACAAAAAGCTGTGGGATTTGACGGTGTTTACAAACCACATTGATCCAAAACTGGAAGAAGATGTCCAGTGGGTTTTCATTACTACGCTGAGCATCCGCGATCACACGCTCATCGCGACATCCGAGCGCGGTACGACCTACCAGATTGATCTACAGACGAAAGCGATTACCCAGTCCCAAACCGCGTGGTCTGCGGCACCGGATGTAATTGCACATTCACCAGACATTCCCGAGGTGATCGATAGAGCTATCGCAAACGAATCGCTCGCCAAGAAGTACGAGCTCTCCTATCGCATCAATCCCTTCTATCTGCGCGGAGACTTCAACGGTGACGGCAAGATTGATGTGGCCGTTCTATTGAAGCAGCGCTCGACGGGAAAAATCGGAATTGCGATGATTAATGGTGCGAACGACAAGGTAACCATTCTCGGAGCGGGGACCGCTATCGGCAATGGCGGTGATGACTTTGAGTGGATGGATTCCTGGGAGATCTACTCGAAGGACCGAATAGCTAGTCGAATAAGTGTCCCGAGGCTTCGTAGCGACGCGCTTCTCGTGAGCAAGAGCGAGGCAGCCAGCGCGCTGATCTATTGGAATGGAAAGCGCTACGTCTGGCGTCAGCAAGGTGATTAGCAGCAACGAGCGCGTTATTCCAGGTTCAGGTTTTCCCAATGGATCTGAATCGCGTTCCAAGCCGTTCCACAAGCATTCAGTTCGTCGTATTGATAGTTAAAAGCCACGCTACCCGAGGCATCGAGACCAACGATGCCGGTATAGATAAAGGGGCCGGCAAGCGTGTAATCGATGAGGTAATTATGCGGCGCATCTTCATAGACGCTACTGCAGAATGGGCTATAGACGCTCGGGTCCGGATAGTAATGCCAGGTCTCAGTCGCCTCGAAAGCACCGACATCGATCTGATACTTGCGAGGAGCGCTGTAGGTGCGTGTTTCGCCCGGAGGTTGCTGGTAATTGCTGCCTGCTCCGTCATCGAAAAGAAGCAATTGATCGCCCGGCATGGACACAGCATGCTGACCGATCGGCGGTAATGTGTCCGGGGCCAGGGTTAGGGAGAATTGCCGCAGCGACGGGAACTGATACCAGCGCTTTGTCGGATCGCCCAGAATCCACTTAATTTTTTGAGAGTCGTAATCAATCGCGATGACAAAGTTTTCCCTGCTGGAAACGATAAGCGAGTTATCAGAGATGCGGTAGGCACAGGCGTTGTTATGAAACCAATCGATGGGGGTGGGATGGACGAATTGCCTTGGATCATCGCCACCGGCAACCATCGTAGCGCTGATGATGTCCGCCAGGTTCCACGTCCGGAGCACATTACCGGCGGCGTCGACCTCCAGATTGACGCTCTCAGTTTGGTCGAGGGTATCGACGTCGAGGATCATTCCTTCCCGGCCCGGGTCGATATTATGGTGGAAGCCGGTGACACCAATCCCACTGTAATCAGCCACAGGTGTCGTCACGCCGTCGAACTCAGTACGAAGAAGGGACGTACCAGACGTAACGTAAAATGCTTTGTCGAAGAGAATAGAGTTCTGGACTCCTACTCCTGCCGTGCCGATCCAGCGGATTTCAGCGTCACTGTCGATAATGATGGGCGTGATCGGATCGGCATAGTTCTTCAACAGGATGAAATCATAGCTTAGGGTAGTGCCTGGTAACCGTGACTGAATGACGGTTGGATTGGAGTACGTGCCTCCGTCATAGGCAGGCGTCGTGATGCTGATGGCAAGTCTTTGGATCCGGTGAAATCGTCCGCTGAAACCCAGGTTGATCACAACGCGATTTAGGCGGCCGGCGTAGAGACCGAAGACCGGGATGGTGATTTTGCCATTTTGGGGATCGAAATAACCCCGGGCTTCCAAGTAGGATCGCGCGTAGCGGACCCTAATTGGGCGCGTGGCCGACCCCGTCTTTGGCAGAATAAGGAACTGGGCGAACTCGAAACCTGCAACATCACTGACGCTGGTGTGCACGAAACGGATGAATGGCGTTGGGCCGTCGAACACTTGAATGTTCTCAACGATCTGCCCGGCTTCGGCCGGAATTGAAAGCACAAACAGGAGAGCGGCTACAGTAGTAATAAATCGTGCGTTCATGGCCGCATTTTTGTCGGACAGCACGTGAAAGGTCAAACTCATTCAGCAATCCTTGTTGGACGACGAACAGAGTAATCATACGTAACCGCGTAGTATTCTTTGCACACTTATGACAGAATGACCGTCAACATGATTAGGACGACAACTGTGCGGCGCGCCCGGCGGTCGCCCTACCAGCATTTGCATTTCCCTATTTGTGACTATGCCGAGTTTTTGACAGCTCAACGCACAATCAAAACGTAACCCGTCCCCTGCTCTTTCTTTCGCTCACTCGATTTCACCTGATGGGGAGCAGCGCCTCGAAGCTGAGGCATAAGACTTCTAGCTTTCTCGGTTGAGGCTACAAGCGCGTCGAGATTCCCAGCGTCCAATTCAGCTATCGCGCGATCTGGCTCGATGTAATGCATTTTTTGCAAATAGAGCAGGAGCCCTTCGTCTTTGGCAGAAACGACCTCATAACGCCAGTGACGGGTTTCTGCTTCGCGACGAACATTGCGCCCAAAAATAGCCAGCGCGTCGCGATGATCGCGATAGCCGGTAACTACCTTCCACGTTGCGTAGCCGCCAGTGAAGAAGATCGCGAATACCAATGCGACCGCAGTCCAAAGGTATGGACGCCCCGCCGCGCTGTCCGGTCGGCGCGGCGCGCCAATCCTACCATTGAGGCATGACGCTAAGAGCAAACAAAGCGGCGGGATAACCGGAAAGATTCGATCGACGCGTTTGGACGGAATCAGTGACATCACGATCAAGCCACACATGCTCCAGCAAAGCAGCCAGAAAGTCCCGGGGGGCATTTCGCGCAATGCACCACTAATTCTCCATCGGCGCGAAGCCAGATCGAAAATTGCAATCGCGATGAGCAGAATGCTCCACGGAGCAAATTTGTGAAGCAGATGCGGCAGATAAAAATAAAGCGGCTGGGGTCGATGAATTGTTTCGCCAAAACGCCCCAGAAATTCGCGCATAACGACCTCATCAAAGAAGCCGGGTTGAAACAAAGTGCCGCCGATCAGCCATAACAAAAAGACAGCTAGGGAAGCGATCCATGGCCACCAGCCAGCCCAGGCGCTCGCAGTCGTTTGCGATCGAGAATGCTGGCCCGGTTCAGCGACCTCTGCTACAACGTCGTTACGGCGGGAAGCGCGTCGCCTGCGCCACAACTCAAACATTAGAATCCCGGGAAGCAAAAAGGCGTAAACAATCGGGCCTTTAATTAACATTGAGACGGTCAGTAGTGCGAAAAGATAAAGTCGATCGCGCACGTTCCATTCGTCCTGTCTTTGGATTTTTTGCCAGATCAGCAGACCAATAAGAAAAATCACCAATGCCAGCGGCATGTCTGTGCGCACGAGTGTGGCCAGGCGCGGACTTAGCAAATTCAATCCAAAGGCACTCAACGCAACGAGACCGGCAATTGATCCGTACACGGAGCTGGCGGCGCGAAACAATAAGGTCGCCATTGCAATTGCAGCCAGGAGCGATGGCAGCCGCCAAGCCAACTCCCATGATCTGGTAATTGCGAAGAGACCAGCTGAAATCCATCCTACCAATGGCGGTTTGGTTGCAACGCGTTCGTGGGGCGTCTGCTGATAGAACCAGTGACCTTCCTTGATCATCTCGAAGGAAGTGAATGCTTGCTTCGCCTGATCGTAGTCATCGAGCTGCCACGGCAAATTGCCGATGAGAAACAAGAGAAAGCTCATGGCTGCAACAACCCAAATGGTGCGCTGGTCTTCGAGCAGGCTTGTGGTCATGTCGAGCGGAGTCGAGAGATCTCTCATTCTAATGTGTCCAGAGATTTGATTCGCTCATTTCCCATTCGCTCAACCTCCGGTCTTCCCGTCAATGTCGCGGCTTCCCCAGCCGTTCCATTCTCGACTTTGCTCGGAATGACAGTCAGGGCGGGCAATGTTCACTGTGCTTCACTCGCGCCAGAGGACTGCGCGCATCGGCGCACCATCGCCCCCAGCGATTTTTAGAGGCAACGCCGCAAGGTGATAAATACCGGACGCGACATTGCTCAGGTCGAGCGATTCAACAATCGCTATGCCGGCATGGGCCAGGGCGTGATGGTTCTGCAACGACTTCGAATCGATTTCATCTACGGACGGGAGATCCAATCCCAGCAGTTTGACGCCATTTTTTTGCAACCATGTCGGGACATCAGCAGCGATCACAGGAATCTGCTTTGGAAACAAAGTGGAATCAGTCCATCGGCCGGTCTTTACAAGGATCCGAGACGTGGCCGCTATTGCTTCGGCGGACGGCCGGAGGTCCTCGATGGTGATCAGGTGCTTCTCCTTCGAGTCTAGAAAAGCTTGCCAAAGATCGACCACCGTTGCGCGGCCCAGATAGGTTTCGAGTGACGCTTTCTCAATTGATTCACCGTCCGTGTCGAAATGAAATCTGGCATCAGCGTGCGTTCCATTGTGCACGCTCATGCTGATCGCGCCCAGGTTAACGCTTGCACCCTTCGTTTTCTCGGTTGTTAATCGAAAGCGACATGGTTCGTCACCGGGCCACTCTGCAAGATCATTCGAAAGCGTTCGTGAAATATCCCAGACTTTCATGTCGTGATTAGTTAAGAGGCGCTTTCAATCTCTTCAATAATCGCTCGCGCGGCTCTCTCGCTCGCCCCGATATCGCCTAGTTGAGGGACCATCGCATCAAACTCAGAAATCATCCGCTCGCGGGCATTTGCATTCTCAATCAACGGCCGCAGGGCTTTGACAATCGCATTCGGCGTTGCGCGGTGCTGAATGAATTCGGGAACCACTTCCTTGTTTGCGAGCAAATTAGGCATGCCCAGATATTTCACATTCACCACGAGTCGCGCTGCCACGTAGGTCGGCCACGCCACTTTATAAATCAGTACAAACGGCAACCGAAAAAAAGCGGCTTCCAATGTGGCGCTTCCGGAAGCGATGATCCCAGCCCATGCGTGCTGCATGATTGCAGCTGTTTCGTCGATCTTGATTTGAATCGCTTCCCGCTTTTGTGATTGATCTAGCCCGGCAATCGCTGGCTTCATCTCTCGAGCGAGTTGCTCAGAAGCGGCCGCGACTTCAAAACGTAAATTCGAGTTGTGCTTTTGAAGCTCACGCGCCACTTCCAGCATAACCGGAAAAATTTTTCGCACTTCGCGCGAGCGACTACCGGGAAAAATACCGATCAAATTTCGATCACGCTCTGTGTCGATCTTCCGAGCCCATAGTCTTTCGATCATGGGATGACCAACGAACAACGCTCGCAAGCCAGCTTGGTTGTAAAGATCGACTTCAAACGGAAAAATGCAGAGCACCAGATCGATGAAGTGCGCCATTCTCTTGATGCGTCCGCGGTTCCAAGCCCATACCTGAGGGCTGATGTAGTAAATTATCTTCTGTTGCCGCGCCTGTCCGCGCAGTGCGCGCGCGAGACGCAAATTGAAACCCGGGTAATCAATGAGGACGACTGCGTCGGGTTTGCTCTCCCGAATTTCCCGGAGCGTTTCATGAAATTGTTCGCGGAAATAACCATATTTCCTAACCACCTCCCATAAACCGAGAACTGCCGCCTCGCCGATCCAATTTTTGAATCGCTCGCCGGCGACCTCTTGCATTTGCGGACCGCCGCGCCCGACAAAATTGAGTTCGCCGTCCAACTTGCGCAGAGAACGCATTAATGCTGCCCCGTGATTGTCGGCGCTTACTTCACCGGCCACAAAATAAACGGTCTGAAATTTCATGGCGCCACCTCGCTGCGTCGAGGCGCTCCGCTGACGCTGGTCTTTCCGACACGTCGACCCCCGCCACGGCGGGCAAGCTTTGCCGTGGCTACAACGCCCGAATAGATCGCGATCGTCTTACCCACCGGGCGCGATTCGCTTTGTTATTTCGACTGCCAATTTCAGTGCCGCGGTCGCTTGAGAACCCGAAACGAGCGGCTCGCGTCCGGTGCCCGCACATTCGATAAACGAAGTAAGCTGAAGCTTAAGCGGTTCCTCGCGTTCAATATCGACCCTGTCGCGCGTGATGCGGCCTCCAACTCGTCGATAGATTTCGCCGCTCTGATTTTGGTAATCAAGCGAGAGATATGCGTCCTCTTGAAAGATACGAATCTTGCGGAGCCGCTCGGGACTAATACGGCTCGAGGTAATATTTGCCACGCAGCCGTCTTCAAAATGCAGCCGCGCATTAGCAATATCTTCGCTCCGGCTAAGGACTGGCACGCCGACGGCGTCGATGCTCCAAAGCGGCGAGCGGACAAAGTGCAAAATGACTTCAAGGTCATGGATCATCAGATCAAGAACGACACCGATATCGGTGCTGCGTTCGGAGTAAGGTGAAAGCCGATGCGCTTCAATGAACCTGGGATGGGTCAGATGCGTTTCGAGTGCACCTAAGACCGGATTGAATCGTTCCACGTGGCCGACTTGCAAAATGAGACCGCTACGCGTGGCTAACTCTGCGAGTTCGGTAGCGTGCGCAGTGTTATCGGTGATTGGTTTCTCGACCAGGACATGTTTGCCTTTTGCAAGCAGCGAGCGCGTTATCGCATAGTGCGTATTGGTCGGCGTCGCCACGGACGCGGCATCGACCATCTCAATAAATTCATCGAACGATTTGGCCGGCGTCGCGCCGAATTTTCCGCCGATGGTGCGGCTCCTGAAAGGATCTACATCATACACCGCGGTGAACTCGGCCGACGGGATCTCTGCGTACAGCCGCGCATGGTTGCTCCCAATATGACCCACCCCAACAACTCCGATGCGTAGGTTTTTCATCACCGCACGCAGTCAACCCCGAAAGCTTTCGGGGTCAACGCGGAAAGCTATCAGGGTCAAAACTTCCAGTCGATCTCATGGGCCGTATTTAACTCATCTTTGCGACACATATGGAACATAGTTCGCAAGAAACCATTCGTAGGTTCGGGCGATGCCGTTCCGCAAAGGGATGGACGGCTGCCACCCGAGGGCCCGCAGCCTGGTGACGTCCAAAAGTTTTCGCGGTGTGCCATCGGGTTTGGTTGCATCCCAGGTGAGTTCGCCGTCGAAACCAACCACGTCACAGATCAACTCCGCCAGTTCGCGAATCGAGACGTCCTCGCCGCACCCGAGATTAATGATTTCCGGCGAATCATATTGCTCCAACAGCAACGCACACGCCGATGCAAGATCGTCCACATGCAAGAATTCGCGCCGCGGCTTTCCGGAGCCCCACACGATCAGTTCTCGATCTTTCCGCGTTTTAGCTTCGTGCGCCTTGCGCAAGAGCGCCGCCAGGACGTGTGATGTTTCCAAATCGAAATTGTCGTTGGGGCCGTAAAGGTTCGTGGGCATAACTGAAATGAAATTCGCGTTATGTTCGCGAGCGTACGCCTGGCAAAGCTTGATCCCGGCAATCTTCGCAATCGCGTAAGCTTCGTTCGTTGGTTCCAGCGGTCCGCTTAGCAACGCTGTTTCCGGGATCGGTTGCGGCGCGAGCTTCGGGTAAATACACGAGCTTCCAAGAAAGAGAAGTTTGCGTGCCCCGTTCTCGTAGGCCGAACGAATGACGTTGTTCTGGATCCGCAAATTTTCGAGCAGAAACTCGACGGGATAATCGTTGTTTGCCTTGATGCCGCCGACTTTTGCCGCCGCGAGAATGACGACAGCTGGTTTTTCGTCGGCAAAAAACTTCGCGACTGCTAATTCATCTCTGAGATCGAGTTTCGATCTGTCGCGAATAAGCAGGTTTGAGAGACCCGCTAATTCGAGGCGGCGAATGAGCGCACTACCGACCATGCCGCGATGACCGGCAACGAAAATCTTTTCTGACTTGTCCAACATGAGCTATCCAGTGCGATAACATTTTCTTTTTTCGTCCGTTGCGCAATCCCGCTGTTTATTTCGCTACTCCGGGCCGGGATCGCGATCCGCCTACACGTGCGGCAGAGGCGCCGGTTGATTGTCGCAACGAGTGGAAAACCAGTGTGGGTGGAGCATTAGAATAATAGGCGCTGACGTTCCGCTACTCTGGTTCTTCAGCACTCCATTATTCCCCGACTCCGCCACTCCTGCTTGCCGAAGGCGGCGAGGGACGTAATGGTATTAATCCGATGATCGCCAAGACGGAGCAGACATTTCAGTTCGACGCTATTGAGGATGTGGTAAGCGACATCGCCAAGGGCCGCATTGTCATTGTAACGGACGATGCCGACCGCGAGAACGAAGGCGACCTGGTGATGGCCGCGGAAAAAGTGACTCCCGAAGCGATTAACTTCATGGCTACCTATGGGCGCGGCTTGATTTGCGCGCCCATTTCAAACGAGCGCGCGGAGCAACTCGGCTTGCAGCGCATGGTTGCGCAGAACCGCGAGAAACATAAGACCGATTTTACCGTTTCGGTGGATGCCGCGCGGGGTGTAACCACGGGTATCAGCGCTTATGACCGGGCGACAACCATCCTGGCAATCGCAAACGCGAAATCGTCTCCCGACGATCTCAGCCAGCCGGGGCACGTATTTCCGTTGCGCGCGAAGGACGGAGGCGTGCTGAGACGGGCCGGTCACACCGAGGCCACCGTGGATCTGGCGGGGATGGCGGGGCTACAACCGGCGGGAGTGCTTTGCGAGATTTTGCACGATGACGGCACCATGGCACGGTTGCCTGAGTTGATGGAATTCCGCAAGAAGCATGGCCTGCGCATCTGCACGATCCAAAGTTTAATTGCGCATCGGCGCGTTCGCGAAAAACTGGTGGAGCTGGAGCAAATTGTGAAAATGCCGACTGACTACGGCGATTTCGACTTGCATCTATATCGCTCGAAGCTCGACGGCCAGCATCACCTCGCCCTGGTCAAAGGCAAAATAGATAAAACCAAGCCGACGCTGGTCCGAGTGCACAGTCAATGCCTCACCGGCGACGTGTTCAGTTCACGCAGATGCGACTGTGGAAATCAATTGCATGCGGCCCTTCGGCAAATTCAGGAGGAAGGAAGCGGTGTCCTCGTCTATATGCGCCAGGAAGGACGCGGTATCGGGCTCGCGGCAAAAATTCACGCGTACAAATTGCAGGAGCAAGGACTCGACACAGTCGAAGCAAATGCCAGACTCGGGTATCCCAGCGACCTGCGAGATTACGGGCTCGGCGCGCAAATCCTTTTCGATCTCGGAGTGCGTCAGTTCCGTTTTCTCACCAACAATCCGAGGAAGGTCGTCGGACTCGAAGGTTACGGCCTGGAAATGGTGGAGCAGGTGCCGATACGCAGCGAAGCCAATCCGCACAACGCAAAATATCTCGAGACAAAGAAAACGAAGCTGGGGCATTTGCTATGATTGCGGTTTGCGGATTGCCGACTGTGGATTGAACGAATGTCGACCAACGCGCCGCGGAGCCCGCGAGTTGAGAAGGGCAAACGCACATTCCAAATCGTCGCGAGCCAATTTAATGCGCAATACGTGCAGGGACTGGTTGCTCACGCTGCGGAAGAGCTGCATGAGATTGCGCCCGGTGCGGCGATTTCGATCCATCGGGTGCCGGGATCGTTCGAAGTTCCTGTGGTGGTGCGCGAGTTGGCACGAAGGAAAAAAGTGGATGCGATTATCGCTTGCGGCGTAATCATGCGTGGAGAAACAAACCACGCGAAAAATCTCAGCCGTTCCGTGACTGATGCGCTTCAACGCATTGCGATCGATTATGGTGTTCCAGTGATCAATGTGGTGCTCAGTTTCGATAACCGGCGTCAGGCACGCGACCGCTGTCTCTCAAATACCATTAATCGTGGCACCGAGGCCGCGCGAGCGGCGGTGGAAATCGCCAGCGCCATGTCGAAACTTCGCGGGAAGTAATATGGGCAAAAGACGGCGAGCACGCGAAGCAGCGGTGCAATACCATTTCTGGCGCGATCTCCAGCGCGGCGAGGGACCGGAAAAGATCGACGATTTTTGGGAATTCTGTCCGGCGACGCCGCGAGTGCGCGACTTTGCACAGCCGCTTATCGAGGGAATGGTCGAACATCTATCGGAAATCGACGAACGAATTCGGCGTTACTGCGAGAACTACGAGTTTCGCCGTATCTCAGCAGTTGACCGCAACGTCCTCCGCCTGGCGATCTACGAGATGCTTTACCGCGACGACATACCGCCAGTGGTCTCGATTAATGAAGCCATTGAGCTGGCAAAAACCTATGGTGGCGGCGAATCAGGCCGTTTCGTCAACGGTATTCTTGATCGCGTAAGAAAAGACTTGGACCGGCCCGCGCGCGAACCGGTGATCAAACGGGATTCGTGACCCGTTAAAGCCCTAGATCGATACATCGATTCACGAATCTCAGATCCCGATTCACGAAATGAATTTCCTTCAATCTCTCGCCCAGCATTTCGCCGGTAAACCCATCGACTGGGACGAGCTCGAGGAATCGCTTATTCGTGCGGACCTCGGTGTGCCGATGACCACTCGGATCATCAAAACACTGCAGGAACGGGAGGCCTGGGCGTTAATGGGAATAAATGATGTTGTGAAAGTTGTGCGCCAGGAAATTTCGCGCGTTTTACCAGCAGACTCTCCGGCGATCCGTCCTTTGACCGGCAGACCAAATGTCATCCTGCTTCTGGGCGTAAATGGTACTGGTAAGACCACATCGACAGCGAAGTTGGCTCGTTATCTTCAGAAAGATGACCATAGCGTTTTGCTGGCGGCGGCAGACACTTTTCGCGCCGCGGCGATTGAACAGCTTGGCATTTGGGCAACAAGGCTGGGTGTCGAAATAATCAAGGGACAATACAACGCCGACCCCGCAGCGCTTTGTTACGAAGCGTATCAGGCAGCTGCCAGGGAGAAGATTGAATTTTTGCTGTGCGATACCGCCGGCCGCATGCACACGAAGAAGAATCTCATGGCAGAAATTGAAAAGGTGAAACGCACTCTTTCGAAACACGACTCGGACTCACCGCATGAAACATTGCTCGTGGTCGATGCGACGACTGGCGGCAACGCGCTCAGTCAGGCGCGCGAATTCCAAAGCGCCATTGGACTGACGGGCGTTATTGTCACCAAGCTCGACGGAAGCGGCAAAGGCGGCATCGTCGTCGCAATCCAGGACGAACTTGGAATTCCCACACGCTTCATCGGCACCGGCGAACAACTGAATGATTTCGCGCCATTCGATCGGCGAAAGTACATCGAAAATCTGTTGTGAGGTCGAAGGTACCCCGCGGAAATTAGCGTAAGGGCTACGCAGCGGGATTCCTCGACTTCGCTCGGAATGACAGCTTAAGTTTTCAACCACCGTGAGCGAAGCAGTCAAAGAAGCAATCGTCCCGGAAGAGCCCGTTCCTCCGATCGCCGCGGGAGGGCTGCGAGGTTTTATCGCGAAGTTCACCGTGCTTAAGGGCGCGCAACGCGAGCTGTGGCTCACGTTTCTGATCAAGTTCTTCATCTACACAGCTTACTCGGTCACGAACAAGACCATGGTGTTATGGCTGTCGAAGGATCTCGGCTTTAGCGATCAAGCGTCAGGAGCGCTGGTCGGCTGGGTGTGGGCACCGGCAATGACCGTCTTCACGTTGCTCGCCGGCTCAATCACGGATGCGATCGGGTTGCGCCGCACCTTTTTCCTCGGCGTTGCTATTTGCACCGTCGCTCGAAGCGTAATGGTCGTTACCACGATTCCATCGTTGGCCCTCGCCTGCGGGGTTCTCCCGTTGGCCGTTGGCGAGGCGCTCGGGACGCCGGTGTTGTTAGCGGCCACACGGCGCTATTCCACGACAGCTCAGCGTTCTATCTCGTTCTCGATTATCTATGCAATAATGAACGTAGGCTATCTCGCCGCCGGCTACCTATTCGATTACGTCCGTCAACTGAATCTGCACGTCAGTCTTTTCGGATTCGAACCAAGCTCGTATCAGCAACTGTTCGTGGTGAGCCTGATATTCGAGATCGTGCTGTTTCCCGTGATTTATTTTCTCCGCCGAGGAGCGGAGGCGACCGACGGAGGACCGGTGATTGATGAAACATCTCGGAATCGCGGGACTTCGTTTTGGAAAGAGACCGGTGCGACCGTGCGGAAAAGCGCAATCGATACGGCGCAGCTTTTTCGGCGGCTTATGGGCCAGTCCGCATTCCATCGACTGCTTGTTTTCTTCCTATTCATCGGATTTCTTAAGGCAATTTTCTTGCAGTTGGATTACGTGTTTCCAAAGTTCGGCATTCGCGAACTTGGGCTGAACGCACCCGTCGGCAAAATTGCCAACATCAACGCAATCATGATCATTATCTTGGCGCCAATCGTGGGCGGATTGACGCAAAGGTTTGCGTCCTATCGGATTGTGGTAATCGGCGCGGTTATCTGTGCGGTCGGCGTTTTCATCATGGCGCTGCCTACGGAATGGTTCCAAACGGCGGCGAGCAGCGGGGTCGGCGAATGGCTGGGACGCGTTTATTTTGGTGTGCACGGCAATCTGCATCCGTACTACATCATGTCTGCGCTGTACCTTATTGTCTTCTCGGTCGGCGAAGCATTCTACTCGCCGAGAGTCTATGAATATGCTGCTGGGATTGCACCGAAAGGGCAGGAAGCATCGTACGCCTCGCTCGCTTATCTTCCGTTCCTCGTCGGCAAGATCCTCGTTGGAGCGGGCGGATGGTTGCTGGCTGCGTTTGTTCCGGAACATGGTCCACGACACCCGGCAACGATGTGGTTGATCTTTGCACTGGCGGCATCAGTCGCGCCGATTGGCTTGGTTTCGCTGCGTCGCTACATTCGCGTCCCGGAAGCCGGTCGGCCCGATTAATCGGAAAAATGGCCTAGGACAAAGAGCAGTCCCAGCCATTTTCTAGTTGGTTTGCGAATTTTATTTAAGGAAATCGCGTCCAACGTGATCCATTTGCCGTATATTATGTTGGAGGTACATATTGAAATGTTAACCGCTAAAGGGGGCGACAAACTCAGGGTATGAACAGCACACATTTACTCCGCCCGCATCATGGGTCGCATAAGACATTGTGGTTTGGTCTGCTTGGCACAATCCTTGTGCTTGTAGGCTCGATTTTGTTTGCTTATGCTCAAACCCAGAAAAAGGTGGCTGAAAAAATGAATCCAACCAAGCAAATGCCAGTCGATGCTGAATTGAAAAAACAATTGACCAAAGATCAGTATCACGTCACGCGCGAATGCGGGACGGAAACTCCGTTTCACAACGCCTACTGGGACAATCATAAGGCGGGAATTTATGTCGATATTATTACCGGCGAACCATTGTTTAGTTCCCTGGATAAATTCGATAGCGGCACGGGCTGGCCGAGCTTTACCAAGCCGATATCGCCTGACAACGTCGTGGAAAAGCGGGATTCATCCCATGGAATGGAACGCACTGAGGTTCGAGGAAAAATGAGCGATTCGCATCTCGGTCATGTGTTCGATGATGGTCCCACACCTACCGGCGAACGTTTCTGCGTGAACTCCGCGTCGCTGCGTTTTATTCCTGTCGAGAAGTTGAAAGAAGAAGGCTACGGTCAATATCTCTCGCTCTTTCAATCGCCACAGGCCCAGCAGCAGCAAGCGCAACGCGATTAAGTCAGGAATAGCGAATTGCTTCGCTACCTTGAATCGTTAAATCGCAGGCCTTATATAACGGTGTTGCGAGGTACGAATCACACAGGCAAACCAGGTTTCGCTCTTCATTCTTCGTTCGTCATTTGATCTGGCTGTTGATATATGGGGCCTTCTTTTAGAACAGCTCGGCTGACGCACTAACTTGATTTGATCTACCATGACTAGGGACGATTTCGATTACGCCATTGAAAACACGCACGTGATTGTTGCTCCTGAGCAACAGATAGCGACTTTCGGTATCACGAGCTTCAATTTTTATCTTATCTCGGAACTGATGGATCGCGTCGATCAGGTCCGGATTCGCAATGGAAAAATTCACGCAGAGCGCCCGCAAATCCTCACACCGGAACATTATTGCCGGCTGTTGTTGGAAGGATTCGGAGAAAAAGCGGAGCGTTACGCGGATCAACTGCGCGAGCACGCCCGGAACATCGCGGTCCTCCGTTACGGCTTTCAGTTCCGTAAAACCGATGTTAGCGAGCAGACGCTCCGCGATTCAATCGATACAGTAATCAATCGCACTAAACGCAGGGTCCAGAGCGCGAATGAACCGCTCAGCGCAGTCATCCGAGGTGTTGATGACGCCTGGGAAGTGTGCCTGCTGAAATTTACGATCGATCTGGTCGAACATTCCTCTGGCGGCAATCTCGGTGACTTCAGAAAGCGCGGCCTGCTGTAACCGCTGGGCGGGCTCGCCGCTTCGGGTTTAAAGATGTTGCCTGATAAATGCGCCGCCGCTGGCAAGCGCGCTGCGGCCGGGTTCAAGCCGAGCATTCCATAGGGGCCATGCGTGAATCATTTGTGGCCAGATTTCCAGAGTCACGCGGACATCGGCTGCACCAGCGACAGCCGCAAACCGAGTAGCATCATCAAGCAACGTCTCGGCTGAGCCCACCTGAATTAGTACTGGAGGAAAGCCCTTGAGATCCGCGTAAAGAGGAGAGACACGCGGGTCCTTCCGATCCATTCCCGCTGGGAGATAAGCCTCAGCCAATTCAATCAAATACTGCTTGTGAATGAGCGGATCGACGGCCTGCTTGCTTGAAAGTGTCGGGCCCGACATCGTCAAATCCGTCCATGGCGAAATCAACCAAGCGCAACCCGGCAGTTCCTCTTGTGCATCGCGGAGGCGACTGATCAACGCCAATGTAAGGCCCGCGCCGGCGCTGTCTCCGCCAATCGCGATGTGCGCAGCAGGAATATTCCGGTCGCGCAGAAAACACCATGCCGTGAGTACGTCGTCGTACGCTGCGGGGAACGGATGCTCCGGAGCCAATCGATACCCAATGGCCAGAGTCCGAACTCGAGCGGCGCGACCCGCCTCTGTCACCAGGCGGCGATGACTGACGATTGAACCGGAGCAATAGCCACCACCGTGAAAGAACATCAGAACGCGGGAAGGATCGCTGTCCGGAACGATAGACCATTCGCCCGGTAGTCCGTTGATGTCGACGCTAGTGATCTTCACATCGTCAGGTACAGGCCAGACAGAACCGACATCGTCCAACCGTTTTCGTCGCTCAGGCCATCCAATAGGTCGCGGCTTCGAACTTAAGAGCCCGCGAATGGCATCGATTTCGCTTTGAGCCATTACTTCTTAGATAAGTATTACGCTACAAAGTGCAATCAGAGTACGAACTTTCAGCTTTTGTCTTGATGGTTGATAAGATCGTTGAAACAGCTGTGCTACGACATGTGAATGGCCGCTTCCCAAACTTTCCGCTTTCGTCTCCGCTCTGCTCTTGTCATCCTGCGCGCTCGAACGGCAAGTGAAAAACTATCTCCAGCTTAATCTGAGTTTGCTCTACTGGATTTTGATTGCGCCGTTTACCGGGCAATTTTTTAAAATCGCGCCGATCTTCAGGCAAATGGTGGCCATCGGCGTGCGCGCGACACCCATGGTGGCGCTGACGGCGTTCAGCGTAGGTGTGACGCTCGCCATGCAAGCCGCTCATTCTCTCGAAAGTCTCGGCGCGGAAATGTACATTCCTGACCTGGTCATGCTCACTCTTTTACGCGAAATGGGACCGGTCTTAATCGCGGTAATCGTAATCGGCCGCAGCTGCTCAGCTGTCGCAGCGGAGCTGGGCACAATGAAAGTGTCCGAAGAAATCGAGGCGCTCGAGGTCATGGCAATTAACCCTGTCCAGTATCTGGTAGTGCCGCGGTTTCTGGCGATGATGGTGATGCTGCCGGCGCTCACCATATTTGGAAATTACATCGGCATCCTGGGTGGCTGGGCAGTCTGCCGTTTCGCGCTCGATTTCAATACCGCCGGCTACGTGTTGCGTGCGCTGGAGAGCGCCAACACATGGGATTTGTATTCCGGAATGATCAAGAGCGTGGTTTTTGCGTGGATTGTAATTACAATCGCGTGCAATGCAGGATTGACTGTCGAAGGCGGCGCAGAAGGCGTCGGTCAGGCGACCACGACGGCGGTTGTGCAAGCACTACTGGCAATGCTGGTAATGAACGCGGTGCTGACAGGGATCTTTTTCTTTAGCGCATGAATGTTAACATCGAACCTCTCATCGAAGTAACCGATCTCGTCCGAAAATTTGGAGACCGCTCGGTGCTCGATGACATTTCTTTTAATGTTCACCGGGGCGAGACACTCGTTATCATGGGCGGCAGCGGCTGTGGAAAGAGTACTCTGCTTCGCCATATGATCGGTTCGATGAAACCGACATCGGGCTTGGTGAAGCTTTTCGGAGAAGAAATCACAGGCATGAAAGAACGCGAGCTTGAACGTGTTCGGCTGCGTTTCGGGATGTTATTCCAGTCTGGTGCGCTCCTCGCTTCCCTCACCGTGGGCGAGAACGTGGCGTTGCCACTTTTGCAACACACTGACAAGTCCCCGGACGAAATCGAGCAAATCGTAAAACAGAAACTTGAAATGGTTGGCCTGACTGGTTTTGAAGACCTAAAGCCGGACGAGATCAGCGGCGGGATGAAAAAGCGCGTGGGGCTTGCGCGCGCGCTTGCGCTCGACCCGGAACTTCTGTTCAGCGACGAACCGACCTCAGGTCTCGACCCAATCATGACCGCTGTGGTAGATCAACTCACACTGAAACTCACGCACGGGACACATATGACCGCAGTTGTGGTGTCCCACGATATGACCAGCGCCTTTCGCATCGCGACTCGTATGATCATGCTCGGGCACGGCGGTATTGTGGCGCAAGGTACCCCGGACGAAATTCGGAACAGCCCAAACCCGGAAGTACAACAATTTATCCACGGCGAGGCTGACGGTCCGATTCCGTTGAACCTTTCACAGGAAGAACACGAGGACCATCAGCATGTTAAACCGCGACCCTTCGTTGCAGCACGTGCTAGATTCCATCGCAAAACAGGATGAGATGCGTCATGAATGACGAAGCATTAATGACGAATGACGAAAAAATGAGGAACGACCTGTGCCAGTCGCTCTGTCGTTATAATGCTCCATCGTACTTGCCGTTCAACGATTTAACGATTCAACGTTTTAACGTGGCGAAGCCATGAGCTTGATAAAACGCAACCTATCCGATTATTTCGTCGCACTGTCCGTGATCGCGTGCAGTCTCGTTCTGTTGGGAGCGCTGACGTTCGCGCTCTCGGGCTATCGCTTCAAAAAGCCAACTCGAACTTTGCAGATCAACTACGAAGATGTGACCGGCATCAAGGTTAATTCCGAAGTCCGTTACGCGGGCGCGCCCGCAGGACGCGTGATTGCGATGCAGCATCTGACCGCCACAGAACGCGATGCGAGCGCTAACAAGAAGGACGCGGTGCGAGTCACCGTTAGCCTCGATGAAGGAATTCCGCCGCTGCCGACCGATATAACTGCTACGCTCAGCTCAGACACGATGCTTTCGCCGAAATTCGTGGCGCTTTCCGCGGGCACGCCAGGCGGTCAGACGCTGGCAAACAACGCGGCGATCGAAGGCCATCCCGCCTACGGCCTCGAACAAATCACCGCGGAAGCCGGACCATTATTCGAAAATGCGAACAAGCTGCTCGATAATCTCAATGTGACTGTCACCGGTTTGAAAAGGGATCTTGGTGAATTCACACCGAAGCTGGGGCCACTGGCCGATTCGCTAAAAATGGATGTGGACAATTTACAGAACATGATCACAAACCTCGACGGAGTAGCCAAGAGCGCAGACAAGGTGTTCGGCACAGCTGATTCCTTCATCAAAACGACGGACAAACAGCTTTCGGAAGATTTGAAACAGCTGAATGTGACACTCATGAACCTGAAAGTGGTCACCACTTACGCCAAGGAGCTCGTCGGAACGCTCGCTGCAAAGCCAAACCGCGTCATCTTCAGCGGCAAACCAGCAACGCTAACGCCTGAGTCGGAAATTCTGAAAAGCTCAAAACCAGTGCCTGCGAGAAAACCGTGATTAAACTGCTTTTCGATATCGCCACATCAATTTCAAAAATCGAATCGCATCGCGCAGTGGACGAATTTTGCTCACCTGATCGGTGTAAACGGTCGTGATTGGGACCGATTCAATCCGGTAGCCTTTACGACTGGCGATGATCAGAACTTCGGTGTCGTAATCAAATCGGTCTCCGCCTCCAAGTACTTGTGGAACCAACTGACGATCCAACATGCGAAAACCGCACTGCGTATCGGGGATTTCCTGCTTACAAGCGCGGCTGATCTGCCCGCTCATATAACGATTCACGACGCGCCGGATGAACGGCATTCCGGCAAGGTTGTTCATGCGGTTGCCAATTAAAAATGTCGGCTGCGTCGAGGAAGCTGCCGCCGTAAGGAACCGATCGATCTCTTCTGGAAGATGTTGACCATCAGAATCGAGCAGGCTGAGCCAGGTGACTTGTCGATCTAATCCGTCCGCCGCATGGCGAGACGAACTCGCCACGGCGAGCCAGTGTGCCAGCCCTGTTTTGATCGCCTCGCCTTTGCCGCGATTTTGATCGTGAACAATGACTTCAGCGCCCGCTTGGCGCGCGCGTTGCGCCGTCTGATCGCTTGAACCGTCATCCACTACCAGAACGTGAGCGAGGCGCTCGCGGGTTCGGCGAACGATGTCCCCGATGTGTTTCTCATCCTGATACGCAGGAATGATTGCGGCGGTTTGTGAACGAATCTGAGCGAGCGGATCGCGCTCGGTCTTTGTCATCGTCGTGACACCGGATGAAAGTCGGCTGCGTGATAAGAACTGCGAACCAGCGGACCAGAGGCGACATGGAGAAACCCTTTGCTGCGCGCTATGTCGCCGTAGTAATTGAATTGCTCCGGCGTGATGTACTCAACAACGGGTAAATGCTTCGGAGTCGGGCGCAAATACTGGCCCATGGTGAGCACTTCACAGCCAACCTCGCGCAAATCGTCCATGGTCTGAAAAAGTTCTGTTTCCTTCTCGCCAAGGCCGAGCATGACGCCGCTCTTGGTCACTACTTTCAACGACAGTTCCTTTGCGCGTCGTAAGACTTGCAACGAGGTACGGTACTTTGCGCGCGAACGCACCAGCGGCGTGAGGCGTTCCACTGTTTCCATGTTGTGGTTGTAGACATCGGGGCCAGCGTCGAGAACAATCTGGATGCACCAATCCTCGGCGTGAAAATCAGGAACGAGCACTTCGACAATCACCGAAGGATCCATCTCTCGGATTGCTGTGATTGTATGGGCGAAATGATCGGCGCCGCCGTCCTTCCGATCGTCGCGCGCGACGGCCGTGATCACGACATGTTTTAATTTCATCCGGCGTACTGCCTCGGCTACGCGCTGTGGTTCGTCTTCCTCCAGCGCGAACGGTTTAGCTGTTGTCACGGCGCAAAATCCACAAGCGCGAGTGCAACGATCGCCAGCGATCATAAAGGTGGCTGTGCCCTGGCTCCAACATTCCCATCGGTTTGGGCATTGCGCGCTCTCGCACACTGTGTGCAACCGCAGATCGGAAATGAGCGCCTTGGTTGAAAAGAAAACCGGATTGGATGGCAACCGCACTTTGATCCAGGGCGGCTTCTGCCCCTGGTGTAATGCTGGATTAATCTTTGCGCAAGACATCGAACAAAATTTACAACGTTAAAAAGGTTACAAAAGTTAAATCGGTGTCAGGACCCTCAACGCCTCGGTAATGATTGTCCCACATCACGTCGCGCATCCGATAGAACAATTTCCAGTTTGTCTGGATTCGGCGGGGGGCGCTAAGGTCGGCACCGTGGCGCCGATTTTCTCCCGTTCGACTGCAAACTCAAGCCGTATTAGACGCACAATTTGGGTATTTGTCTTGAAATGCCCAAACATTGGGTCGAATTCTCGTTAGGCGATTAGAGTTTCCCATGACCGCAGATAAGTTTCGAAGTCTGGCACTCGAGATTTCGGGGGCGACGGAGTCCTCGCACATGAGCCACCCGGATTTTCGGGTCGGCGGCAAGATTTTCGCCACGCTCGGTTATCCCGACGACGAGCGTGGGATGGTGAAACTCACCCCAGAGCAGCAGCGGATATTTCTGCGCAAAGCACCAAGCGTGTTCGAGCCTTGCGCTGGTGCTTGGGGAAAGCAGGGCTCGACAAGCGTTGATCTTGCCGCAGCGAG
>Ga0193722_1000037_pt1 | contig 31258 bp, 24 predicted proteins | sample H2m1metaG_FD_143044 | JGI IMG/M metagenome (GOLD analysis project Ga0193722, IMG submission 143044) | Soil microbial communities from a riparian zone of the East river system, Colorado, United States - H2m1 | ecosystem: Environmental > Terrestrial > Soil > Riparian zone | place: USA: East River...
GGCACAAATGGCCGTGAACCTGAACGGCGGTTCGTGGGTGAGCCAGGTGCTCGATTCCGGCAAGGTGGACGAGCAACGTTTCCTCGCTGGGATCGGGAATTTCTTCCGCGTGCCAGTTGTCTCTATCGAGGCGAAAAAGATCGATCGCGAGACATTATCGGTTTTACCGAGCCGTTTTGTTTTTCAACATCACATTCTGCCGATCGAGGTGAAGGAAAATTCGATCGTGGTGGCGACCTACGATCTTTTCAATGCGATTGGCCGCCAGCTCGCCTCGCAGCTTCTGAAAAAGCCGGCCGAGTGGGTGCTGGTGCCGCGCGCACAGCTTTTGCGCGCGATGAAAACGCTCTACGGCGTCGGCGCAGAAACATTCGATGAAATTCTTAAGACGAATCGTTCCTTCGAGGTGCTGCACGACAATGACACCGCCATCGAGTTGAATGACGAAGACCCCGAAGCGTCTGTCGTGAAATTTGTAAACCAGATCATTCGCGAAGCGATCTTCGAGCGCGCGACCGATATTCACGTCGAACCGCTGGAGAACGATCTGCGGATTCGTTATCGAATCGACGGGATCTTGCACGAGGTCGCTGTGCCGCCGCAATTGCGAGTTCTGCAATCGGCCATTATCTCGCGCCTGAAAGTCATGTCGCACATGGACATTGCGGAGCGTCGTCTGCCTCAGGACGGGCGCATTAATTTGCAGTCGCACAATCAAAATATTGACGTGCGCGTTTCGACCATTCCGACGGTAAACGGTGAATCGATCAGTCTGCGATTGCTCATCCGTAGTGAACAGCAATTCGGATTTGATCGCCTCGACCTCAGCGAAAAGCAGGAGAAAATTATTCGGCATCTGCTGGCGCAACCCAACGGCATCATCCTTCTCACCGGTCCGACCGGGTGCGGAAAATCGACGTCGCTTTACTGCTTCCTGAGCAGTATCAATTCAGTGCAGCGGCGCATTATTACAGTCGAGGAACCGGTGGAATATCGAATTCCCGGTGTCTCGCAAATCGATGTGAAACCAGAGATCGATCTGACCTTCGCCAAAGGTCTACGTCACATTTTGCGACAGGATCCCAACGTGGTGATGGTTGGCGAGATTCGTGATGTTGAAACCGCGGACATCGCAATTCGCGCGGCGATGACAGGTCACCTTGTTTTCAGCACACTGCACACGAACGATGCCGTCGGCGGCATCACGCGTTTGCTCGACATGGAGGTGGAACCGTTTCTACTCTCATCGGTAGTCAAATCGTTCATCGCACAGCGGTTGGTACGCACGATTTGTCCAGACTGCGTGCAATTGGTCGATTATCCTCGCGAATATCTCGCGGAGATCGGTTTTCCCGTGAAAGAACTCGGTACCAGTTTCCAGCGCGGCGCTGGTTGCGATCAATGCCGTCAGACTGGGTATCAAGGGCGCGCGGCAATTTATGAGGTTTGCCTCATCACGGAGCCGCTGAGAAAGATGATCATGCGAAAACGCGATGGCGGCGAGCTCAAGCAATGCGCCATCGCCGAAGGCATGGAGACTTTGCGGCAGGACGGTTGGCGACGCGTTGCTGAAGGCAAAACAACCATCGAGGAAGTCGTTCGGGTCACGCAAACCGACGAGGTGATGGCCGAAACGACCGAGGAAGCGGAGCCGGTCGCGGCGGGGTAATTGCGCTAAGGGCGGAGGCGCGAAGGGCGAAGCGGAGTGCGCCTGTTGCTCTTGGCTCTTTTCCTTAACTCTTAGCCAGTATCGCCCCGCAATTCGCGGATCGCCTTTGCGTAATCTGTCGCGTGAAAAATTGAGGTGCCGGCGACAAGCACATTTGCGCCGTTTTCGATCGATATCCGTGCAGTCTCGGCGTTGATGCCGCCGTCTACTTCGATGTCGATCCTGCTGTTCAATGATCTTGCGTGTTTAACTTTTAGCATTTGATCGACTCGAAAAGACTGGCCCCCGAAACCGGGATGCACGGTCATCACCAGTAGCATGTCGATCTTGTCCAGGAACGGCTCAACCGAATCAAATGAGGTTTCCGGATTTAGAGTGAGACCGGCGCGGCAACCGGCATGTCGAATCTGCTGCAACGTTTTCGCGACGCCGTGCTTCGCCTCTGGTTCTACGTGAACCGTGATCGAGTTCGCGCCGACTTTGATAAATCGCGGAACATAATGATCGGCGTGCTCGATCATAAGATGGACATCGAGAGGAAGACTTGTTAGGCCGCGCACCCATCCGACGATCTCCGGACCGAAGGAAATATTATCGACGAAATGCCCATCCATGATGTCGCAGTGAATCCAATCGGCGCCGGCGGCCTCCACCCGATGGATTTCGTCCCCGAGTCGCGAGAAATCGGCGGCCAGAATAGATGGGGCGACGATTACTCTTCCCATAGACTGATGGAGTAAAGGAGTAATGGAACAATGGCAAGCCCCGGCACAATGCTCCAGCGCTCCAACCCTTCATACTTCAACAGAATGCGCTTGACGGCGTGCCGCTCTGTTTCATGTTACGGCGGTTCAGCCGGCCGAATCGCGCTCGTGGGGAGGGTCCTGGAAGATGGGCCGCCTCAAGCGGATGAACGCGCTTCTTCTCAGGCTGGAATATTTCTGCTAAAAAAATAATTCATGTTCAATGGACTTTTCGGCTGGTTATCCAGCGATATCGGGATCGATCTGGGTACGGCAAACACACTTGTTTACGTAAAGGATCAGGGGATCGTTTTGCGCGAACCATCGGTGGTGGCCGTGCAGGCCGGCACCAACAGAGTGTTGGCCGTCGGTGACGAAGCCAAGCGCATGCTTGGCCGCACGCCGGCAAACATCGTTGCAGTGCGCCCACTCAAAGATGGCGTGATTGCGGACTTCGAAGTGACGGAAGCGATGCTGCGCCACTTCATCACCAAGGTGCATAATCGTCGGGTCAAAGCGAGACCGCGCGTTGTTATCGCTGTGCCATCTGGAATTACGGAAGTGGAAAAGCGCGCCGTGCGCGAATCCGCGACACATGCTGGAGCGCGCGAAGTGTATTTGATCGAAGAACCGATGGCAGCGGCAATCGGAGTCGGACTTCCGGTACAGGATCCAGCCGGCAATATGATCATCGATATCGGTGGAGGCACGACGGAGGTCGCTCTTATTTCGCTGTCCGGAATTGTGTTCAGCCGGAGCGTCCGCGTTGCTGGCGATGAGCTCGACGAAGCCATCGTCCAGTACATGAAGCGCGCCTACAATCTGATGGTCGGCGAACGCACTGCCGAGGAGATAAAGATTAAGATTGGATCGGCATATCCCAGCGAAAAGGAGACCAGCGTAGAAGTTAAGGGACGCGACCTGGTCGCCGGTTTGCCTAAGACGCTCATGATCACTTCCCAGGAAGTACGTGAAGCGCTGCTAGAACCGATCTCGACAATCGTCGATTCCGTGCGGATCACTTTGGAGCGCTGTCCCCCAGAGCTTTCGGCGGACCTCGTCGATCGCGGCCTGGTCCTGGCAGGCGGCGGTGCGTTGCTGCGGGGCTTTGACAAGCTTCTGAGCGAGGAAACAGGTTTGCCTGTCCATGTTGCTGAAGATCCGCTGAGCGCAGTGGCGGAAGGGACCGGCAAATGCCTCAATGAACTTAAATTCTTGCGTCAAGTCGCCTCGGCAGACCGCCAGTGGCGGTAGGAAGAATTGCGGATGGGCGATTTCGGATTGCGGCCTGATGTCGGCTCTTCCGGAGATCTCTATTTTCCTTAGTCAGCAGATTCCAATCCGAAATCCGCAATTGCGATGAGCCGCACGAACTTCATCGCGTTGCTAATTTTTGGCGCAATCCTGGGATACTTTCTCACCTTTGGGCCGGCGACCACGCAGAAGTTCAAGACCGGCGTTTATCAGCTGCTGGCACCATTTTTCACCGGCGGTTCCGGACTAAAAAAACAGCTTACATCGGTGCGTACAGGCTTGAAATCGCTCGATCAATTAGAGCGCGAAAATGCCAACTTACAGGTGGAAAATCGAGAGCTGAAAGCGACTAACCAGGGGCTGCGCGATGCCGAGAATGAGGTGAATCGATTGCGTCATGCTCTCAATTATCGTGAGCGCTCGGTCTTTAAGTTAATTGCCGCAGAGATAGTCGCGCGCGATTCCTCGACTTGGTGGCGAACGGTAACGATTAACCGTGGAAGGAGAGATGGCATCGAAATCGACATGGCTGTCGCGACGGACGAGGGATTAATAGGAAAAATAACGACCGCAAGTGACAGCGTCTCGGTCGTATTACTGGTTTCCGATGAAAACTGCCGGGTGGCCGCAAAGGTGGAAGGAAGCCGAGAACAGGGGATCGTATCCGGTGAGCGCGTGACGACGGGACTCACCCCGCTTTTGAACCTGAATTTTTTGTCAAAACAAGCTGACCTGAAGCCTGGCCAAAAAGTTTATACTTCGGGAGTCGGCGGCGTGTTTCCGTCGGGTTTGCTGATTGGCAGTGTTAAAGCTTTCCATGTGCGAGAACTGGATGGACAAGCGCAGCTCACGCCCGCAGTCGACCTGTCGCATTTGGAGGACGTGTTCGTTGTGACCGGTAGAAAATGATTTTCTTTTTTGTTTTGCTCCTGTTTGTGCTGATAGCGCAGATTGCGGAGTTTTTTATTCCAGCACTGCCCTGGCTCTACAACGCACACGTGTACATTGTGCCCGTGATTGTCTTCTATGGCGCGATGGCCCTGCCGTTTCCTCTGATGCTGTCGCTTGCCCTGTTCGCGGGGGTTTTGCTGGATGCTCTTACTGTACAGGTGATCGGAGGGAAAGTTGAAATTTCAACTGGATCATCGATACTCATTTACGGTGTGCTGGCAGGATTAATGCATGGCCTAAGACCGCTCTTTGCGCGCGGCCGTTGGGAAGTGCACTGTGTCCTGAGTGGCGTTTTCACCTCGTTGATAGTTCTAGCGCAATATTTAATGATTACATTCCGTCGCGGCTCTTTCGTGTTCACCCGCGAAGTTTGGTGGCAGATCGGCGGGCCTGGTCTCATTGCCATGGCAATGGCCCCGATCATATTCTGGTTCTTACAGTGGATGGGACGCGTTACTGCCTACTCCTATCAACCTGAGAGGGGGCGGCTTGAATGAACAGGCGCCGCATTACTTCGCGTTCGCGGATTCAGCTTCTCGGCCTCTTTATGCTGATCGGCATGGGCGCTCTTGGTCTCAAGCTGTGGTGGATCCAGGTAGCGCATGGTCAGGAATGGACTTCCCAGCTTCGCGGTAGTTCTCAAGTGACGGTGCGGATTCCTTCGGTGCGCGGCGAGATCAAGGATCGCAACGGACTAACTCTCGTCCAAAACCGGGCCAGTTATGAAGTGGATTTTTATCTCCCGGAAATGGTCAAAGGCTATCGGGAACGCTTTGGTCAGCCCCCCGTGAACGCGTATCGAACGACCATCAATGGAATGCCGAAAGACCTGAAGGAACCGGACATCATCAAGATCGTCAATAATGGGATCGTCCCACGGCTCAACGACCTCGATCTTGCCAGCGATTATAACGCAGGCCGGTTGCAGAAACACTATCGCAATGATACCGAAGTTCCGTTTTCCTACGTCAAGGACATCGATTTCCCAACTTTGGCGAAATTTTCCGAGCATGACGTCGGATTGCCGGGAGTGGAACTTACGATCAAACCGGTGCGTTCCTACGTTTACGGCGCGCTTGCCTCGCATCTTTTGGGTTATGTCGGCATGCCAAACGATATCGATAAAGAGGACGCGAAGAAGTTCACTTTTTACCAGGGAGACATGGACGGGAAATCGAATGTCGAAAAAATCATGGACGAGTATCTGCGCGGGAAACCGGGTGTTCGTTATTTGCGACGTAATGCGAAAGGCACGATCGACGGCGTCTTGCGCGAAGATCCTCCGCAACAGGGAGCCAACGTTTTCCTGACGATCGACGCGCGCATTCAAGCTATTGCAGAAGAAGCGCTGCGCGCCGTAAGCAGGGCCGGCGCAGTAGTCGTCGATCCAAACAACGGCAACATTTTGGCGTTGGCTTCTGTGCCTTCGTTCGATCCAAATACTTTCATTCCGAGCATCAAGGCGAAGGATTGGACTGCGCTACAGAAAGACGAGGGCGATCCATTGGTCAACCGCGCCATTAGCTGTCTGCCGCCAGGCTCGACATTCAAGCTCATCACGGCGCTCGCCGGTCTGCGGGGCACGAAAAATCTCGCAGGCGCCAAGTACGGTTGCTACGGCGGCATCAGCTACGGCGACCACTTTTTCCGATGCTGGGTGGCCGAAAAGCATTACACGCACGGAACCATCGGAGTCTCCGATGCGCTAAAGGTTTCGTGCGACTCCTTTTTCTATCAGTACGGCAATGCCGCAAGCATTCAGTCGATTGACCACGTCGGCAAGATGTTGGGCATGGGCGAAGAATCGGGCTTGCAACTGTCAGGCGAACAAACCGGCAATATGCCGGGGCCAGAGTGGATGCAAATTCATCATCCCCAGGAAAGGTGGTCACAAGCGCAAACCGCCAATGTTTCGATCGGTCAGGGATATACGCTTGTTTCACCCTTGCAATTGGCAATGGCCTACGTGGCCATCGCAAATAGCGGCATCTGCTATTACCCACGCTTGGTCGATAAAGTTTTGAAGCAAGACGGCTCTCCGGTCTTAGATGAGCAAGGTAATCCAGCAGCGCCGCCGCCACGCGTGCGATCGGACTTGCGCCAGGAAATCTCCCCTGAGCATATCGAATTGGTTCGCAAAGGCCTTTGGAAGGTTGTGAATGAAGACGGCGGCACAGGGGGCAGAGCGCGTTTGAAAGATTGGGTGGTAGCGGGGAAGACAGGCACTGCGCAGGCCACTGACCGCGGACAAGAGGAAAACGTGGCGTGGTTCGCGTGTTTCGCTCCATATGACCATCCGAAGTATGTGGTCGCAGTAATGGTTCAAGGTGCCTCCGGCCACGGCGGCGAAGTCGCGGGCCCAATCGCCGACAGAATCTTGGAGCGCTCACTCGCGCTGGATGAAGGCAAATTCGACATGCCGGTGGCCTGGCTCCAGCCTGCGCATCACGCCAATCCACTCCAATTGATCAAGTCGGTAGCTTATAATGAAAAAGGCGGGAATCTCGCAGGCGGGGACGAAGAAAATGCCCCCGCTTCGCAAACTGCCACTGCGCAGATGGCAAGCACTGACGCATCGCCGGATGTTGAGCCGGAAGCGGATTCTCAAGGCAAAGTGCGTCGGCGGGGCGCTGCGGTGGCCCGCGCTGTTCCCGCTGCGGCGCCAGCTCCCCGTAATTTCTTTCAAAAGATCTTTGGAATGCGTCCGCGCCAGGCACCTGCGCCACCGCCACCGCCCTCAAACCGCCGGCGTGGAACACCACCACGATGAACACCCGACCAGAACTGTCGCTACAGTGCATTTGGCCAGTTCCGCTTCTGATCGGACAACCCTTTTCCTTTTATGATAGACAAAGTAAAAAAACTTTTGGGTCTTTCCTCACGAAAGACCGGCAAAAAGCTCATACTGAGCGTCGAAAAGCTCGAGTCGCGCGTCGCTGTTCTCGAGAATGGCCGGCTCGAGGAGTACAGTGTCGAGCGGAAGAGCTCACGGAATATCGTCGGCAGCGTTTATAAGGGTAAAGTCAAAAACATCGAGATGGGGTTGAAGGCGATGTTTGTCGACATCGGCTTCGAGAAAAACGCGTTCCTTCATTTTTGGGACGCAATTCCGGCTGCGCTAGACAGCGGTGTAGAGGAAATTGATCGCCGTGGGAGCAAGCGGCCGCGAAAACGGATCACAGTTAAGGATATACCGAGTATCTATCCTGTCGGCTCGGATGTCATTGTCCAGGTCACAAAGGGTCCCATCGGGAACAAAGGGCCGAGGGTAACTACGAACCTCAGTTTTGCCGGGCGCTATCTGGTGCTGATGCCGTTCAGCGATCGCAGCGGCATCTCGCGAAAAATTGAAAATCAGAGAGAGCGCGAACGGTTGCGCAAGATTGTCCGGGAGTTAGAAATTCCCGACGGCGTCGGAGTCATTATCCGCACCGTAGGCGAAGGTCAGCGGGCAAGGTATTTTGTGCGGGATCTGCGTTTTCTTCTCGATCAGTGGGACCAGGTCGAGCAATTCATTCGTGAGCAACCGGCCCCGTGCCGTCTCTTTGAGGAGCCGGATTTGGTCGGGCGAACGGTGCGCGATTTTCTCACTGAGGAAATCGACGAAGTCGTTTGCGATGACCGCGCGGCTACGGAACGAATGATCGAAATGATAGGGCAGATTTCCCGACGCGCCCGGAATCGAGTGAACCATTACGATGGCGCGATGCCAATTTTCGAAACGTACGGTGTGCAAAAGCAAATCGATGACGCTTTTCATCGGCAAGTCTGGCTGAAGTGCGGCGGTTATATTGTGATCGATGAGACTGAAGCGCTCGTGGCGATCGACGTAAATACGGGGCGAAACAAGGGTGGACGCGACGTCGAGAAAACAATTTTGCAAACCAACCTGGAGGCTGCAGATGAAATCGCGCGCCAGCTTCGTTTACGCAATATCGGTGGACTAATTATAGCCGACTTCATCGATATGAAGAGCCGTAAAGACCAGCAGGCAGTTTACGGTTTGATGAAGGAGCGACTCAATCGCGACAAAGCCAAGACACATATTCTCCCCATTTCACAGCTCGGCCTGATGGAGATGACACGCCAAAGAGCGCAGGAAAGCCTCAGCGATACTATTTACGAGAATTGTCCCTACTGCGGCGGACGCGGCGTGGTGAAAACCTCCATGACCACGAGCGTAGAATTGCATCGGACTCTCAATACGGTCATGCGCAAGTATCAGGAGAGCATTCATGATATCCGCGTGATTCTGAATCCAGGTGTGTTGAAGCGGTTGAAGGAAGAAGATGAGGACTTACTGGTGGAGTTGGAGCGCCGTTATGCGGGCCGACTCACCTTTCGTGGCGATCCCACATTTCACCACGAAAAGTTTATCATTACCGACGCAAATACCGGCGCGGAACTCCAGCCGTAAGGCGGCGCCTTACACCAGAAAAATCTTGCAATTTCTTATTGGCTGCCCAAGAGTCGGACATCCAGGGTGATGGCGAGTTTCGTAATTACCCGGGTGTTTCAAAGGAGTGTTTGGAGCGTAAGAAACTGAGGAGAGACTTAACCAAAGGAGAAATAAGATGACAAGAACGGTGTTGGGACTGTTATGCATCGCTGCAATCACTTCGGCAGCGGTTGCCGGGACTGAAAGCTATTCCGGAAAGGAGATGAAACAGGTGGCGCCGCCACCGTGTCCGCAATGGTACGCAGACAACGAGTTTAACGTCGGTCTGTGGGGCACTTATATTTTCACAGGAAACAATTGGCAGAATGATCGTTACCTCGAGTCGGATCATGCCTTCGGTGGTGGCATTGACCTCAAATACTTTTTCCACCGGTACTTGGGTGTCGGTATTGAAGGATGGGCGGTGGATGCCAGGCGCTCATTTGAGGATGTCTTTATCGATCTTAATAATGGCATCTTCGACGCCCATACTGCACATGAAAGCCGTGCAGTTGGTTCTGTGTTGGGCACATTCACATTGCGCTATCCGATTCCCTGTACGCGCTTCTCGCCCTACATTTTTGGTGGAGGCGGCGGAATCTTTGGTGGAGGCCAAAGCACGAACATTGTCGTGAACGACGGAATCATTCGCACGGAACAAACTGGTTCCGAGACGCGGGCAATCGGCCAGGTAGGCGGTGGCATGGAAGTTCGCATGACTCCTCACATCGGCTGGGTCAGCGATTTCAGCTGGAATTTTGTGGACGGACCGAACAATAACTTTGGCATGGTTCGCACGGGGGTTAATTTCGCGTTCTAACGGATCGAGAATCGGTATTTGTTAAAGCGGCGTCCGGAATTTCGGACGCCGCCTTTGTTTTTGATACTCAATGTTGGATTGAGCGATACGGATTGGCGTTTGCGAACGTCGATACGCGCACGAAATTGTGATGATGTCGTTCGTCGAAATACTGGATAATCTCGCTCTGAAGAAGTCCGAGCTTGTCGAGCGCTTCGAGCACCTGATCACGCCGAAATCGGATCAGCAGCTCGAAGCGATGGCCCAAGCTTCGAGTTCGCGCACTCTTCAAAATTTTGGGCGAACGATGCGTCTGTTCGCTCCGCTGTATCTCTCCAATGAATGCATCAACAACTGCCAGTATTGCGGCTTCTCGCGCGATAATCCGATTCTTCGCGTCACCCTCGACGTCGACGAAGTGATGGCCGAAGCTCAGCATCTCGCGCGTCAGGGATTTCGTCAGATTCTTCTTGTCACAGGCGAGCACCCAAAATTTGCGGGCCACGACTATCTCGCCGAATGCGTTCGCGCGCTCGCTCCTGATTTTTCGTCAATCTCCATTGAGGTAGGTCCGATGGAGATGGAAGATTACGTGCCGATTGTGGAGTCTGGCGCGGAAGGACTCGTTGTCTATCAGGAAACGTACAATCGTGGCATTTATGCGGAAATGCATACCGCTGGACCGAAACGCGATTTTAATTTTCGACTTGATTGCGTCGAGCGCGGTTATGCAGCCGGTTTTCGTCGGCTCGGCGTCGGCGCGCTGATCGGTTTGTCGCGCTGGCAGGATGAAACGATCGCGCTGGCTGCGCATTTGGAATATTTGTTCAAACGCTGCTGGCAGGCGCAAATTACGGTAAGCTTACCGCGGTTGCGTCCGGCGCCTGGCGGATTTCATCCGCTCTTCTCGATGACAGATCGCGAACTGGTGCAATTGGTTTGCGCTTTGCGGATTACTTTCCCCCAGCTCGGGATCGTGCTTAGCACTCGCGAACGTGCCTCTCTGCGGGATTCGCTGGCGTCAATCGGGGTAACGATGATGAGCGCGGGCAGTCACACCGAGCCCGGCGGCTACACTCGCCAGGGCCGCGTAAACCTTCATCGCACTGTGCGTGGCCGCATCGTCGCTCCCGAATACCAGGACGGTGAAGATGAACTCGCCACAGGCCAATTCGCGATTAGCGATGACCGGTCCCCGGCCGAAATCGCCGCAGTCCTACGCCGTCGCGGACTCGAGCCCGTGTGGAAAGATTGGGACCAGGCTCTTTGCGGAGTGTGAAGATTTCACTCAACGGCGAATCTGTCGACCTGCCCGAAGTGAAAACGATCGCGGAATTAGTTGATCGTTATCAGTTGCCGCCGCAATCCATCTTAGTTGAGCACAACGGGTTTGCCGTGCATCGATACGAGTGGAGACAGCGGCCACTGTGCGAAGGCGACCGAATTGAGTTCATCCGTGTCGTCGCCGGCGGCTAGAAGCTAGCTAAAGCGATTCTTCGTCAGATTTGAGCCGCGCCCTTCACCACGACCCGCATTCCGTCGGTTTGGATGACGGTGACCGGTGTTTGCGAGGCGATAAATTCGCCTTCCGTTACCACATCGACCACATGATCGGCGAAACGCGCTTTGCCGCTCGGTCGCAAGACCGTAACCGCGGTGCCTTGCATTCCTGGAGTTAAAGCGATCGCAGTCGCGAACTGTCGTGGCACGCCGACGAGCGATGGGCCGGGTGGACTGGAATCCATCAAAGCGAACCGGCGATAGATGCTGGTGCGCGGCAGGTAGCGCGCCAGAAGAGCGATCACTATTACTGAGCCGACAAGCGCGATGAACATGTTAAGCAATGGCATCGCAAACATTTTGCCGGTCGGGAAAAAATTCTGACCCGGGTAGCGATCGATCATCGTCCACAGCAGTGAAGCGAGCATGAGGAAGACGCCGACAACCCCGAAAACAATCGTGCTATGCGCGAAAAAGAGAATCTCGATGAGCACGAGAACCAATCCGACAATGAACAGCGCAACGACTTCCCAGCCAGCCAGCCCGGCGAGGTAATGCCCAAGGAAAAAGAGGCCGAAACAGATCGCAGAGATAATGCCAGGCCACATCACACCAGGAATTTTGAACTCCAAATACGCGCCGAGAATTCCTCCCAGCAGCAGTAACGGCGCAAGCGCGGTGATCCAAAACGCGATTTGTTCAAAGCCGGTTGGCTCGATCGTGGCGATGGTGCCTTTGAGTCCGGCTTTTTTAGCCAGATCAGGAACCGAATCAGCGACACCTTCTGCGAGCAACGGTTCGCCATTGCTTCGTTCCGTTGCCTCCTGGGCGTTGAGAGTGAGGACTGCGCCCTTGGGATGAACAACGCGATCACCGATTTTTACTTCCTTGTCCTTATTCATGAACGCCTCGGCGACGTCCGGATTGTGTCCGTTCTTGGTTGCGGAACCCCGGACGAGCGCAGACCAATAGGAAATCGTTTTCTCCTTTGCCGTAGTGGGAAGGTCTTCTCCGGTTGAGAGGATTGGCGCAGCTGCACCAATTGCGCTCACCGGCGCCATGTAGATGTGGTGCGTGGCAATAGCGATAAGGGAACCTGCGGATCCGGCATTTGTGTTGATGAACGTGTAGGTCGGGATTTTGGTTTGGCTGAGCGCATTCACGATATCGGTCGCTGTATCGAGTCGGCCGCCGTATGTGTCCATGTCGAATATGATCGCCGATGCTTCGTTGCTCTCGGCGGTTTTCACTGCGCGTCGTAAGAACGCGAGGAGCGAGGGTGCAATTTCGCCGCGTAGGGGGACGACAACTACATCGCCTTTATGAATTGCTTCGCGCGCCTGCACGGGCACCGTCACGAGAGAACAGATCAACGCTAGGATCGGTAGTCTCTTTTTCACACAGCTTAAGATTGTAGGGCGTTTCTGTGAAACCCCCAGCGAGTCATTTCGATGTGGGTCTGACACAGACATCCTGCGGTAACTGTTTTGAAACGCCGTCGCACTGCGTAAGTTTGGCATCGCATCAAAAACCAAACGAGGCAAAAATAATCAGGCGCGCATGGGAACGATCCCTTCGGAAATGATCGAGCAGATTGCTGCCTCGAACGACATCGTAGACGTAATCGGCTCGTATTTTCCGCTTAAACGCGCCGGGGCAAATTTCAAGGCGCTCTGTCCATTTCATCAGGAGAAAACGGCTTCATTCATAGTCAGCCCGAGTCGGCAGACATTTCATTGCTTCGGTTGTGGAGCAGGCGGGAGTGTTTTCCGATTCATCATCGACTACGAGCATACCGATTTTCCATCGGCTGTGCGGAAGCTTGCGGCGCGTGCCGGAATTACAGTGGTGGAGACGCGGGGGGCGGAGAGTGAAGATCGGCGATATGAGGCGCGCCGGACATTGCTGAAATTGCATGCCGACGCTGCCGAATGGTTTCATGAAAATCTGTTAAAAGGAGATGTCGGTGAATCAGCGCGAAAATATTTAAAACGTCGCGGGATTACGGCGGAAATTGCCAAACAGTGGCAGCTTGGTTACGCCCCGGACGAGTGGGACGCGTTTGGCAGCTGGGCTCGCGGACACGGCTACTCTACTCGCGACCTTATTACGAGCGGCCTCGCAAAAACAAGGGATGATGCAGAGAGCGCGCCCAGTGAAAGGTCAAGTGCGTACGATCGCTTCCGTGGAAGAATTATTTTTCCGATCTGCAACGATGTCGGCGAAGTGATCGGCTTTAGCGGCCGTCTTTTGAAAGACGCCGAGGGGGCGGCGAAATATTTAAATTCGCCGGAGACGCCGCTTTTCCGAAAAGGCCATGTTCTTTTCGGCCTGCACAAGACCAAGCGCGCCCTGATTGAGGCGAACTGCGCTGTTGTCTGCGAGGGGCAACTCGATTTGATAAGTTTGTTTGAGGCGGGAATCACGAACGTCGTTGCTCCGCAAGGGACCGCGTTCACGGGAAAACAGGCGCGGCTCTTGAAACGCTTTGTAAACGACGTTGTTCTTTGCTTCGACGCCGACGCAGCTGGCCAGAAAGCCGCCGAGCGTTCGCTCGATGCGTTGCTACAGAACGACCTGATTGTGCGTGTAGCCGAGATGCCAGCAGGAGAAGATCCTGACTCCCTGGTCCGGCATGAAGGGAAAGAAGCATTTGAAAGCCGTATTGTCGGCGCGCGTGATTTTTTCGATTACTGGATTGAGCGTGAGACTACCGGTGTTGATCTAGGTTCGTTAGGCACGAAGATGCAGGTGGCGAGAAGCCTGGCTGAGACTGTTTCGCGCATCCGCGACCCACTTATGCGGGGGGAAGTTGTAAACAAAGTCAGTGCATATCTGGGTGTCGCCGTTCAAGATTTTCAATCGCTTCTGCCCAAGCAGAGAGCTGAATCAGTTCGATCAGGCGATCAATCTGAGGCGGATGGTCCGCCTGAGGCGAATGAGACTGCTCAGGTGCCGCGGCACGATATCGCCATGCTTTGCCTTCTGGCATTGAGAGACGAAAAAGCGCGCGAATTTCTTCGCGAACAAAGTTGGCGCGAGATTCTCGCCCAAGTCCCGGATGGAGAAATTCTTGCCCTCATCCTTAAAAGCGACTTGCATCCAGATGAGGCGGCCTCACTCAACGCCTTTATGGTCACACTTTCCCCGCCGGAGGAGCGACTGGTCTCTTCGTGGCTTCTTCAAAAGACGCCGCCCAATGCCCGCGCGATGGTCGAAAAATGGTGGCTCGGCATTCGCCAGGCTGTCTTGCGACGGCAACTTGATGTCGCCACGAACCGAATCAAACTCCCAAATCTCACCACCGGTGAGACGGTAAATTTGCAGAAACAAATTCTTGACCTCCGGGGACAGCTCCACGAGCTTTCCCAGCTTGCCGGCCCGGCCGGCAATTAGCCCCGAAAGGATTCGGAGTTAGTTGTCGATTGCCGCGCGGCAAATCGAACGTCTTAGTCAAATCCTTAATCGCATTATCTTGGCCAGGCATTCGAAACAAAGGGGAGGCAGCCGACGGTCGTCGGCGAAACGGCTTAAACCGGCCCAGCGCCGCGGTTCATCAAAAAGACGTGTTGTTCTTCGACTTCGTCGGAGGCTCAAAAAACAGCCGCGGATCGTTGCGCTTAAAGCCAAGCGCAGAGGCGCGTCAGCCCAACGCAACGGATCGTTGCCGGAGCCAGCAGAGCAAATGGCAGCGTCTCGTTTGTACTCAGCGATTGAATTACAGAGCCGCATTCGCGAACTCATCAAGCTCGCAAAGGAACAAGGTTATCTCACTTTTGACGACTTAAATGAGGCGTTGCCCGAGGGAATCACTGACGCCGATGAATTGGACCTTATCCTCACGCGGCTGCGTCGCCTGGAGATTGACATTATCGAAGCGTCGGAAGTCGATCGGTACAAGGACGGCAAAAAAGATACAGAGGAGGATCTGGAAGAGGAAGAGCGACCCGAAACCAAGGTCGATATCCTGGACGACCCAGTGCGGATGTATCTCAAGCAGATGGGCCAGGTGCCCCTCCTGACCCGCGAACAGGAAGTAGAAATATCCAAACGCATCGAGGAAGCCGAAGACATGGTGCTGAAGCACATCAATCGCTTCGGTTTTATCGCGCAGGCCCACCTGGATCTCGCGGGGAAGCTGATCGAGGGCAGGGAACGGTTCGATCGTGTAATTCTCGACAAGAAAATCGAGAGCCGGGAGAGGTATATGAAAAATCTCCCGCGGCTCTGCAAACAGGTGGATCAATTAAGCGTGTCGATCACGCGGCAGTTTTGCGAGGTCGGGCGCAATTCTTCAAAAAAACTACCGCAGAAGCTCCGGGCATTGCAAAGGACGACGAGTTCATTGCAAAGGCTTTATCCTCTTTTTTACCTCAAGCAGAAGGTCACGGAGGAGTTTGTGCATCTGGCGGATGACGCACACCATACTTCGCTTTATCTGCAAGCTGAGCTGGCCAAAAATCCTCGCGGCAAGAAACGGCGATTGCAGCTTCAGAATAAAATCCGCGAGCTGGAAAAGGGGCTGTGGTTCTCGCTTGCCGAATATGCGAAAGAGTACCAGATGCTCAAGAGCTGGATGCGCCAGGCCTTCAAGGCCAAAACCGAAATGGTGGAAGCCAACCTCCGTCTCGTTATCTCGATCGCAAAAAAGTACACCAACCGTGGTCTGTCCTTCCTCGACCTAATCCAAGAAGGAAACATGGGGTTAATGAAGGCGGTTGAGAAGTTTGAGTATCGACGGGGGTACAAGTTTTCCACCTACGCGACATGGTGGATTCGCCAGGCCATCACCCGCTCAATTGCCGATCAGGCACGCACGATTCGCATCCCGGTCCATATGATTGAGACCATTAATAAGCTGATGCGTGTGCAAAAACAGCTGGTGCAGGAATACGGGCGCGAGCCCTCGCCCGAAGAAGTCGCCGAAGAAGTCCTGCTGCCAGTAGATCGCGTGCGGTCAGTCCTAAAGATGGCGCAGCAACCAATCTCGCTTCAGTCACCGGTAGGCGAGAGCGAGGAGACCAATTTTGGCGATTTTATCGAAGACAGGGGTGCCGAAAATCCGAGTGACATGACTGCGATTGTCTTGTTGAAGGAAAAAATCAAGGATGTCCTGGAGACGCTCACGGATCGTGAAAGGCAGGTCCTCGAGCAGCGATTTGGGTTGGTTGATGGATATAGCCGAACCTTGGAAGAGGTAGGCCGACAGTTTCAGGTCACCCGCGAGCGTATCCGCCAGATCGAAGCAAAAGCCTTGCGTAAAATGCGCCATCCAACACGTATTCGGCAACTCGAAGGCTTCCTTGAAGCTCCCGGACTGTGAATATGATTGCCATTCCAACGCAACTTTCCCACTCTACAGATAGTTCAATTGACTGGAGACTATGGATCGTGAAGATGACAAGCAGTTGTGGGATATTCTCGGCCGTGTTCCGGAGCCCACTCTTTCGCCATTCTTTGCCCGCAACGTAGTGAGGAGCGTTCGCCAGGAAGCGACTCGCTTTGGGCGGATGCGCGGATGGTTTAGTTGGCGGAGGCTTGCCGCGGCGTCCGCTGTGGTCGTCCTCGTGATCGGTATGGCTATCGCCACGCATCATCCGGCCTCGCAGACGAAGACAACAAATGACCTAGATGTGGTGGCAAAGATCGATCCCCAAGATTATGAGGTCGTGGCCGATCTGGATGAACTGATCGCCTGGGATGAAAATAGCGTGTGGGAAGAAAAGCCAACTATGTAATCTGGTCGTCGCTCTGTCGGCTTTGGCCTTGTTCTGCTCTGCCGCACAAGCGCAACCACAGTCAAATCGGCCCGCTGGGCGCCCGCCAGCCGGGCCTCCGCACGGGCGTCCTCAAGTCCCAAACGCACGCGAGCGCTGGATAGCGATGCCTCCTGCAGCCCGGCAAAATTTCCAGCGCAATGCCGAGCGTTGGCTGCGGATGAGTCCGGCAGAGCGCAACGTAATGCGCCAGCGAGAGAATTTGCGCCGTGAGACCATCAGGCGCGAGACCGATACGGCGCTTCGCGACTCAGGCCTCCACCTGAACCCGCAGGAACGCGCTCAATTTGAATCGCGCTACATGCAGGAACGCCGAAGGGTGGAGCGAACGTTGAGGCAGCAAATCGAGACCGAACGACAACAGCAACTGCCGGCACTAATTCAGGAACTGAAAAAAGAGTTTCAGATTGATCAGCCAACCAAGGGTCCGGCGACAAAATCGGTAGAGTCGCCCAAGCCCAAGAAGTAGCGGCCGGCCGTTCATTCTTATCCAAGCGGCTCCAGAAAAAAAAACTGGCTCGAGATTGCTCCCGAGCCAGCTCGATCTGGATTTCTAGATACTACGTCAGCCTATTACCGACGGTAGTTGTGGTGATATCGGTGGTGACGATAGTAATTCCCGCGCCCGCCGTACCAATAGTAAGGTCGGTAATACCCGTAATTCCGATACGGTCGGTAGTAGGAATAGCGGTACGGATAGTATCCGTAGTAACCTGGTCCTCCGAACCCAACTGAGAAGTAAACTTGAGCGTCAGAACGCTGCGCCGGAACGAAAGCCAGTACCCCTGTCACCAATCCAATTAAGAGAAGTTTTTTCATTGTTTTCCTCCTAATGATTAAACAGCAGAGCGAAGGCAAAGTTTTCCGATTTATTTGTGTCCAGAAATCTCCGGATATGCCGTGACGCAAACGCTTTGGCCGATCTGTTGGTACGAAACACGCCGAAGGCGAGGTGCATTTGCGGCAGTTTCAGCCCCGCGTCCCGGGAACGCGATTACCGGCCCTCCGGTTAAAATCGGACCCAGATAGAGCTGCAACTTATCAATGAGGCGCGCGTCGACCGCCTGACCCAGCACGTTGCCGCCGCCCTCAATCAATACGCTAGTGATCCCTCGCTTGCCTAGATCTTCAAGCACGGCGGCCAGAGGCTCGCGTCGATAAATCAGGGTCCGTGAACTGAACTCGTCAGAAAATAACTGTGCGCGACGCGGCAGCTTTCCGGAGCGAGTCAGCACGACGCGCCAGGGTTGTCGCGCTCCGCGAACGCCGCGCACGGTCAACCGCGGATTGTCCGCTCGGACTGTTTCCGCGCCAACCAAAATTGCGTCCACTTGGACGCGAAGTTGATGTGCGTGACGGCGGGCGGAACGTCCTGTGATCCAACTAGACTCACCGGCAGGCCGCGTCAATCGACCATCGAGCGACATTCCGCACTTTGCGATAACAAAAGGGCGCTCGGTAACAATCCACTTATTGAAAGCCTCATTAATTTGCGCGCAGTCATCGGCCAAAACGCCCTCTCGTACGCTGACGCCCGCATTTCGCAATTGCACAATGCCTTTTCCTGAGTGACGCGGATTTACGTCAATCGCGCCAATCACTACGTTTCTGATTCCCGCTTGAAGTATCGCATCTGTGCACGGAGCAGTGCGTCCTTCTGTGGAGCACGGTTCCAGAGTAACGTAAAGCGTGGCCCTGGCGGGCAATGGCGCACCAAAATTGTGAAGGCACTCAACCTCAGCGTGATCGCGGCCGGCCCCGCGATGATGTCCTCTCGACACGATTCGATTGTCGACGACCAGAACCGCACCAACGGCGGGATTAGGGCTAGTCTGCCCGAGCGCTTTCTTTGCCTCGCTAAGCGCCGCGCGCATGAACTTCTCATCTCGTGCTCTATTCATTCCTTCAGGAAATCAATAGTTGTTCCCGCCGGTCGAAGCAACGCGGCTTCCCCGGCATCCATGCGGTCGCCGCGTTGTCAGGACATCAATGCCGCGTGTAACACCGCAGTACGGCCGGAGGTGATCCGTGCCTGGAGGGATTCGAACCCCCAACCTTCTGATCCGAAGTCAGAAGCTCTATCCAGTTGAGCTACAGGCACTGCTGAGAACGTGATGGTGGTACGTGATTACTGAACAGGCGCAAGCCGCCATTCACGATCCATTATTCTCACCAGCGCCGGGGCCGGTCAAAATGCCAGGGATAAACAGCGTAACCAGAGCGATGCGGTGCGGGCTCGATGCCGTTGGCGAACACGCGATCGTAGTATTTCTCGTCTGTGAGATTGGTGATGCCAGCAATTATCCGCAGATTTCTGGTAAGATAGAAATCCCCTGTAAGATTAAACACCTTGTAAGGTGCAATTTGCGCTTTCGGGATCTGGGCGTTCCCAACGTCCGTGTCCTGCCAGAATTGTTGTGAGACATAGATAGCTGAGAACGTGATGTCGAAACAATTATCTTTTCTCAACTGGAGTCCGCCTTTCATTAGAAATTCTGGCGCGAATGCCGGCGTATTGCCGACGATCGTTTTGTCGGTGTTGGGTATGAGGAGGGTGCTTTCCGTAAACTCCGCGTCGAGGAACTGAACATTGCTGAAAGCGATCAATTTGAGCGGGTGATAATCCTTCAGTGATATGCCAGGCACAGGTGTATTTTTGCTCGCGTCGACTACCCCTTTGCCGGACTCAGGTTGCACTTCGGGCATTGGCGGATGTTGGAAGGGGCGAGAAAATCGTAGGAGAGCTCGCCTTCCAGACCGCGATGGCGACTACTGCCTGTATTCAGGATGATGAAATCCGTGTTACTGATATTTTGCGTCTCAGTTCGGTTGTCGAATAACATCCAAAAGAGGCCGACGTCATACCAAAATCCTTTGTAAGGCGTACCGTGCACACCTAATTCGAAGTCCAGCGAATGGAACGGGTCCGGTATCGATTCACCGAATGCGATGGTGCGGCTGGTTCCAGCAATATCGAAAAACCGTGTCGGCCGCCAGCCCGAAGACGCACTGAAATAAGTTTCGTTGCGGTTACCGAAATCGTTACCCATTCCAAAACCCCACAGGGGCACCCAGTGGTCGGCGCTAATGCTTGCCGGCCCAGTGGGAGGAACGGTCGCTAGCCACGGGGCGGCCGCTGAATCGACTTCGACGTCTTCATGGTCAAGGCGGAACGAGCCAACCATATGAAATTTCCCGATGCGGATAAGATCTTCGAAAAATATCGACTGATAATTGGAGGTCCTGGATTGATCGAGTGGGACGAGGTCCGAGGTGGTACCGCGGGGCGCGGTTAGAAAATCCGGGCCACTAGTTTCATCAGTAAGCGTGTATCGCTGAAACGGCGCATCGCCATGATAAACAACCCCGCCAAACGTGAGAGCGCTGCCTTTAAAGATAATGCCGTCCCCCCATAACTTACGGAGGCGTATGTCGGCCCCACCATTATTGAACTCCTCGTAACTGAAAAGAGTACTTGAGGGAAATGGGTGTGGCGCTGCTGGATTGGTGTTCGCCACGGTTCGCGCGTCGATCTCTTGATGAGTGAACCATCCTTTCGCCTGCAAAAGCCAGCCGTCTCCAAAATCGCGTTCGTATCGGAGAACAGTCGTGTAGCGATCGACCCAGTCATGATTGAACGGCGTGAAAGAAAAGTTCGGGTCATTTACCCATTGCTTATAGGTGATCCTTCCCGGATCACCGCCGGAAAACCGGCTGGAGTAGAAATCGAGTGCCAACAATTGGCGCTCGTCCGGCCTGTAACCTACGTAAAGATCGGTCTGCCACAGATCGTACGCGCTGTTATCCCGTTGCCCGTCCGAACGCACGTACCCGCCATCCAAACGAAATTCCAAAGGACCCACCGCCTCCTGAATTGCATTGAAAGTGGAATAGTATCCGTAAGCGCCACCAATCTGTTCAGTGTAGAAATTCCATGGCGATCCTGGTTCAGGATGTTTCGTCACAAAGTTCATTGCTGGCGCTGGCTCGGGTCCATACAGCAAGCTGCTACCTCCGCGGATGAATTGAATCTCGCTTATCGCTTGAGGCAGCGGCAGATAGTAAAGGGTCGGGAAACCAATCCAGTCACTCATGAGTGGCAGGCCGTCGCGAAGCACCAGGGTAAACTCGGATTCTTGCGGATTGCCCAAGCCTCGATAGTTGAAATTGAATTGCCCGGGCGTGTGCTGGTCGGTAATCTGAAAGCCCGGCGCCTTGAGAAAAAGATCCTGCAGGTCATTATTTTCGATAGGCGGTTGTTGGTCCAGCTTGATGACGGTTGCCTTTTTTGTGACCGTGATTTCCGTTCCCGACACTTCCGGCATGATGTGCTGTCGCATTTCACGCCAATTGTCATGAGGCGTCGGAGTCGGAACAGGTTCGCCCGTAACAGTGACCTGTCCTGCTTCCGCCGTCTGCGCCTTGCTGGGTTGTCTTGTGACGAGAAGCAGAGTCAGCGTTGCGAAGGCAACGATCCATTGATAGTTGCTCAGTGATCGTGAATGCGCTGAAGATCGCCATGTGCCGCTGTGGTTTCTGACCATGGCGCGCGAAATTACAAATATGAAATGTTGCGTCAGCAAAACATTACGATTTTGTAACATTTTGCCAGCAACGATGTCGTTGCGGTAAGACAGCAACTGCGCCACCCACGTCTTTGTCGAGCGAGGCGGGTGGCCGACGGGACTCGAACCCGCAACAACCAGAACCACAATCTGGGGCTCTACCATTGAGCTACGGCCACCATCGCTGAGGCGGAAATAAGACCTTAAAATTCCAATTCTTTTTTGCAAACAAAGGACTCGACTTTTCCCGGTCACTCCACTAATTGTCAGCGCCGGTGGAACCAAAATCTACCTGGAGTCGGTTCACTCTCCCGCTTCACCAGGTGGCGCGGCGAGTTAGTCGAGCTTTGCTTGTTTGTCTTTTTTCTACGGTTTTCGTCTGCGTTCTTCCAGCGCAACAGGATGATCCGAGCGAGATCTTTCTTAAAGCTTATCTGTCCGCGCAGCAGGGCGAAAAGCTGGAGCACGAAAATCGATTTAAGGCTGCCCTGGCCAAATTTCGGTTCGCTGGGAGCCTGATCGAGGAGCTGAGGAGATCCCATTCGGATTGGCAGTCCGCGATCGTCGAATATCGCGGCCGCAAGATCGGCGAGGGAATCCTGCGAGTTCAGGAGCGCATATCGAGGTATAATGAACTTAACGCAGCTGCGAGTCCTCTGCCCGAGGTTGTTCCTTCGCTGCCCGAGACTGAGGCCTGGTCGGAGCCCGGCCCCGAAGTCGTAGCTTCGCAAGGATTCGAGGCGACTTCCGACGGGGCCAGCGATGGGGCAATTAAAGGAGCAACCCGAAGATTGCGCCGGAAGATCGATCAACTGCAGACGGCGGTTGAAAAATCTCACCGCGATCTCGAAACCGCGCGAAAAGAGAAGGAGGCCGTCAGCGCGCGTCTGGAGGAAACAAGTTCCAAGCTTGAGAACGCACAAAAGGAAATCCAGATGTCGAAGGAGTCAGAACGTCAAGCACGCGATCAGCTCCCGCAGACGCAGGCATCGCAGGAGAACAGTACTACCGGGCAGTTGCGGGTGCAGATTGCAGATTTGAGAAACGACGTTGCTCTCGCCGAAGGGGCGCGTGCAACAGCAGAAAAGCAAAGGGATGAGACCAACGCGAAACTGGCCGAGGCAAACAAGCAAATCGCTGCCGCAGAACAACAGCGCGACGAAGCGCTCATCCAGCTAAAAACAGGAAGCGCAACGGAACAACCCGCGCAGGCACTCCTTGCCGAGAATCTCGATCTCAGGCAGGTGCAGCAGCAACTGGCCGAGAGTCAGAAACAGAATCAGTATCTCGTAGCCAGAATTGCGGAGCTTTGGGTGCAGTTGGATACCGCTGGCGCGAAACTAACCGGGCAAAACAGCGAGGAGACGGACCGGGTGATGAGAGAAAACGAGCTCCTGCGAAACATCGTTGTGCGCGAACGTCACGAAGAAGCGCGTCGGGAAGACGCAAGAAAATTGATGCTGGCGGAGCTCGACAGGTTAAAAATCAAATCTGACGCGTTGAATAGAGAAATCGAATTCCTCACTCAGCCAGTTACAAAATTAAATAGCGAAGAGCTCAATCTGCTGCGACAGCCCGTGATTTCAGTTTTGGATAAGGGCCGCACCGCAGTGACCGCGAGTTTTATTTTTGCAAAAAAATCCGCGGGAGATTCAGTCGATGGCGAAGCTCCAACAAACAACTCGAGCGGGTTGAAAGGAGATGGACACGGGGATCCGCAGAGTGCTGAGCACGCTGCGAAGGAAAACTTTAGCGGCGCGCGTATCGGACGAGAGAAAGCACTGCCGAGAAATTCTGACCAGGGATCCGAATGACCTTTTGCGGTGGTTTGACCGCAAAATCTAACGGCCAATTGCTCCACGCACTCAAAGCAGCTACCGGCAAAAATCTTCATGCGCGTTCTTCGTGCTTCAGTCATCGCGCTTTTCACGGCGTTCTTCGGCTGCGTTCTGGCCTTTTTTGTCGGCGACTACTTAAGCAGGCTGGCGCATATGTCCAACATGGAAGGCGGTCGAGGAATGTTCGTCGTGTTTGTGTGCGCGCCGCTTGGAATTTTGGTGGGCTTGGTGATTGGAATCGTTTCGTCCATTCGGGTCCGGCGGCAAGGACCCGCTGGATTTTTCGTTGCACAAGGTTGGTCGCTTCTGATTGTTTGCGGTCTCGCGGGTCTGCTGGCCGGCGTTCCCTATCTGGTGTCGGACAAACCTCCAACCGTCGATGGCAAGCGCCTCGAACTGCAATTCGAGCTTCGCGCGCCGGCAACATTTAAAATTCCAGACCAGCCCGACGGTTACAGCATCCGAGTCAGCCTTTACGCTGACAATCGGCAAGATCAGTACGCTTTCATTGACTGGAACGGGATTATAAAAGATCCAGAACATGCTACGATTCCGGGACATGTCCCGCTGTTGACGCATAGCAAAACCAGATCGCTGCTGGCCTCAATCGGCAATGAACTGGTGGCGTCGCAATTTATTGAATTAAGAATTCCACCCAAGCCACGGAAGGACGACGAAGCTTGGTCTGATTGGATTTTCGCCACGCAACGTGCCGATCTCAGTCCGGTGTCCGACTCGGAGCGAATGTCCCTCCGCTATCGTGTCCGCCCAGTCACCGATTGATTCTGTAACGGCGAACCGTAACCCGCCTAACTGACGCGTGAAACCATTTCTCACCGCCAACTGGCGTTATCTGGCGATGCTGAATTACGTCGTCGATCCTGCTCTGATTGAACGGCTGGTTCCGGTGGGGACCGAGATCGATTATGAAAACGGCGAGACGTTCGTCAGCGTTGTCGGGTTTCTGTTTCTCGATACTCGTCTTCTCGGTCTTCCAATCCCGCTGCATCGCGAGTTCGAAGAGGTGAACCTGCGTTTCTACGTGAGGAGAAAATCGGCCGACACCTGGCGACGTGGCGTAGTTTTCATCCGGGAGCTTGTGCCTCGCCGCGCGATTGGCATCGTGGCTCGTGCATTCTACGGAGAACGCTACTTCGCCCTCCCAATGAAACACAACATAGAGCACGTCGATGACAGCTTGAGTGTCGAATATTCGTGGCGACGTGGGAAGAAATGGGAATTTCTCAAGATCAGCGCATCCGGCGAACCGCAATCAATCTCTGTTGGGTCACACGCTGAGTTTATTACGGAACACTATTGGGGATACACTTGTCTGCGGGGGGGCTGCAGCGAATACCGCGTGGAACATCCGCGCTGGAAAATCTGGAACGCGAGCGGCTTGGAATTACACGCTGACGTAGCGTCTCTTTATGGCGAACAATTCGCCGAAACATTAAGTCAGTCACCGCGCTCAGCATTCATTGCAGAGGGTTCCCCAATTACTGTCCAAAGGCGCGAGATATTGTTATCTTGATAGCAGTTGCCGGAGGACAAACGGCAATATCCCGCCGTGCCGATAGTAATCGATTTCAATTGGCGTATCGATGCGAACCTTCACAGCCACCGAGCGCTTGTGTTGACCTTTGCCTTCGATCTCGAGCGTCGCGGTTTGTCCGGGCTTAATTGTGTCCGAGAGGCCAATAATCGAAAAGATCTCCGATCCGTCTAACCCCAAGGACTGCGCTGTCGTTCCATCGGGAAATTGCAGTGGCAACACCCCCATGCCGACGAGATTGGAGCGATGAATCCGTTCAAAGCTTGCAGCGACAACCGCCTTCACTCCTAACAAAAACGTCCCCTTCGCGGCCCAGTCTCGCGATGAACCGGTGCCGTACTCGTGCCCGGCGAGAATCACCAACGGAGTATTTGTTTCCTTATATTTCATCGCGGCATCGAAGATCGACATCTCTTCACCTTTACCGTTAGCAAAATATTTGGTTATGCCGCCTTCAGTTCCCGGCACCATCAAGTTCTTGATCCGCACGTTGGCGAATGTCCCGCGCGTCATCACCAGATCGTTGCCACGACGACTGCCATAACTATTGAAATCGCGCGGCTGAATTCCGCGCGACGTCAAATACTTTCCGGCGGGCGAACTCTCCTTGATTGCTCCCGCGGGAGAAATGTGATCGGTCGTCACTGTGTCGCCAAAAATGCCAAGGGCGTGAGCGCCTCGAATCTCTTCAATGTACCCGGCCTCCATTGAAAAATTTTGGAAAAACGGCGGCTCGTGAATGTAGTCGCTCTTCTCGTCCCATTGGTAAATGTCGCCGGTGCTCGAAGGGATGTCGTTCCACTTCGGGTTTTGATCGGCAAAATCGCGATAGAGTCTGCGGAAAGTCTCCGGCGAGAGCGCCGTTTGCATGGCCTCACGGATTTCACTGAGACTCGGCCACAAATCGCGCAGAAACGTCTTATTACCATCCTTATCTTTCCCCAGCGGTTCGCGCGAAAGATCAATGTGCACCCGGCCTGCGAGCGCGAACGCAACGACCAGCGGCGGCGACATCAGAAAGTTTGCCTTGATATGCTGGTGCACGCGGGCTTCGAAGTTGCGGTTTCCCGAAAGAACTGATGCGGCAATCAGATCGTGTTTGTGAATCGCCTTCTCAATATTCGGGTGCAGTGGGCCCGAGTTGCCGATGCAGGTTGTACAACCATAACCGACCAAGTTAAATCCGAGTTGATCGAGGTATTTCTGGAGACCTGTCTTATTGAGATAATCGGAAACAACACGCGAACCGGGCGCGAGCGATGTTTTAACACCAGGATCAACACGCAGACCCCGCTCGACTGCTTTCTTCGCGAGCAATCCGGCCGCGATCATCACGCTTGGATTGCTGGTGTTCGTGCAACTGGTGATCGCCGCGATGAGAACGCTGCCGTGCCCAACATGAGTCTGCCCGTGCGTAAAAACGTCGCTGGATTCAGCTTCAATTTCTTTGCCAGGATCGGGTGTTGGCCGGTTTGAAGTCATCTCAATCTTGTTGAGTTCGTCTCCAGGATTAATTCCCTGATCTTCCTTCGTATCGCTCGAAGCCATCGCGTCGTCGCGAGGAGCGCTGCCGTTCAATTCCACGAGATGCTTTTCGCGAAGATCGACATTTTGTTTGCCATACCCGCCATCACGGACTGGTTTTTCGAGCAACTCACGAAACGTTTTTTCCAAGTCCGGCAAATTGATTCTGTCCTGCGGCCTTTTGGGTCCGGCGACGCTCGGCTGCACGTCAGCTAGATCCAGGTCGATATCGATGCTGTAGTCAATTTCGCCCCTGAGCGGCATGCCGAACATTTTCTGGGCACGAAAATAATTTTCGAACGAAAGACATTGCTCTTCGCTGCGTCCCGTTGCCCTCAAGTAATTGACCGACTCTTCATCGATCGGGAAATATCCCATCGTCGCACCGTACTCGGGCGACATATTTCCAATCGTCGCCCGATCAGGCACCGGCAGCGACGCGGCGCCTTCACCGTAAAACTCGACAAATTTGCCAACTACTTTTTGCGCGCGCAGCAATTGGGTGATGTGCAAAACGAGATCGGTCGCAGTGACGCCTTCGCGTAATTGGCCGCTCATGTGCACCCCCACCACTTCGGGTGTCAAAAAGTAAACTGGCTGACCGAGCATGCCGGCTTCCGCCTCGATTCCACCCACGCCCCAGCCAACGACGCCGAGACCGTTGATCATCGTCGTGTGGGAATCAGTGCCAACTAGTGTGTCGGGGAAATAGATAGTCGAAAGCTGATTCTCGATCGTGGCTTTAGCCGAAAGAACTCCTTTCGCGAGATATTCCAAGTTTACCTGGTGCACGATGCCAATGCCTGGCGGGATCAGCTGGAAAGTTTTGAACGCCTGCTGTCCCCATTTTAGGAACTGATAGCGCTCCCTGTTGCGTTTAAATTCCATGTCCAGGTTCAGTTCCAACGCTCGCGTCGAACCAAAGAAATCCACCTGGACGGAGTGATCGACCACCAGATCGACTGACACCAGCGGTTCAATGATCTTGGGATCGCCATCGAGACGTTTTACAGCGCTGCGCATTGCCGCGAGGTCGACCACCAGTGGTACTCCGGTGAAATCCTGCAAAACGATGCGCGCAACGACGAATGGAATTTCCTCGTTTGCCGGCGATTTCGCGTTCCAGCTCGCTAGCGCTTCGACATCTTTGCGCCGGACTTTTTGGCCATCGCAGTTGCGCAGCACTGATTCGAGAACAATCCGGATACTCACCGGCAACCGCGATATTTTCCCGATTCCCTGCTCTTCCAGGGCAGGGAGCGAACAGAAGAACCCTTCGCGGCCTTGACCGTCATCAAATTTTCTCAGTGTTTTGAATTCGTCGTTCATTTCAACGTCGTCATTCTGAGCGGCGCGAAGCGGAGTCGAGGAATCCCGCAGCAAAAATGGCCCGCTCGGCGATGGCCTGTCTCGACTTCGCTTGACTGATAACTCGCGTCATTTCAGTTCTTCCAGCTTTGCCTTGATTTGATCGAAATTTGGAAGCTGGCGCGCGTCGTCGTTGCTCTCCGCGTACTGGATCACGCCGTCCTTATCGATAACGAATGCAGATCGTTTCGGCACGCCTCTCATGCCAAGGTTCATTTGCGGCAGGAACGAGTCGTACATCACGCCGTAATCCTTCGCGACCTTGTGTTCGTAATCGCTTAGTAGTGGCACGATGATGTTTTCTTTTTGGGCCCATGCTTCCTGCGCAAAAGGATTGTCGCCACTGATCCCATAAACAGCGGCGTTCAGTCCGATGTACCCATTCAGGCCCGCACTGACTTCACACATTTCTGTTGTGCATGTGCCGGTGAACGCCATCGGAAAGAAAAGCAAAAGCGTGTTCTTGTGTCCGAAATTGTCGCTGAGCCGGATTTGCTTTGGTCCGGCAGGGACCTTGGTGGGCAACGTGAAATCTGGCGCTTTGGTTCCAATGGCAAGTGGCATAAATGACTCCTCCAGTTTGAATTCAATCAGGGGGGACTTTCACTATAGGAATCGAGATCGCTGGGTCAAAGGCTTCGTTGAACGTTAAAGTGTTTACTCGCGAAAACTTTCGGAGTTGAAGAACGAATCGTTAAATCCCTAAATCAGTAAAAGGCGCGATGGAATTATTCTGGTGGTCGGTGGCGGTGATCCTGTTCGCCGTCGGCTTGATTGGCACGGTGCTCCCTGTGTTTCCGGGGACCATTATCATTCTTGCTGGCGCGCTCCTTCACCGGATGATGCTCGGTCCGGAGAAAAGCATCGGGTGGGGAACTGTCGCCGTCCTGGTGCTGTTGACTGCGGGGTCGTATGCGCTGGATTTTCTAAGCGGCTACTTCGGCGCCCGATATTTTGGAGCCACAAAGTGGGGAATGTTCGGCGCCCTGCTCGGAGCGCTGGTCGGCATTTTCTTCGGGCTCGCCGGATTGTTTATTGGGCCGGTGATCGGCGCAGTCGCCGGTGAATTCATCGCCGGTAAACGAATGATCGACGCCGGCCGGGCCGGCTGGGGCAGTTTGCTGGGGAATCTCGGTGCAATGATGGGCAAACTACTTATCGCGCTCGTAATGATCACGATTTTCTTTTTGACGGTGCCATCTCCGCTTTGAAACTCCTTCGCTTATTGCAGGATGCGCGCGTTTTGGGGTGCTCTGCTGCTTTTCGGAGTTTTCTTCTTCACCCGGTTGTGATAAATTATTCGCCGATGGCAGATGATCGCTGGCGAGCCGCTTGCGGCTTGTTAGAGGAAAGTCCGAACACCATACGGCGGCATGCCGCGTAAAACACGCGGGCATCGCAGTTGGAAAATTGCGGTGACGGAGAGTGTCACAGAAAAAACACCGCCGGTTCTTTGGCAACAAAGCACGGGCAAGGGTGAAAAGGCGAGGTAAGAGCTCACCGCTCGCGGAGTAATTCGCGAGGCATGAAAAACCCCATGCGGTGCAAGACAAAACAGAGGAAGGGCAGCCGGCCCGTTAGATCCTCGGGTATCGTCGCATCACGGTCCCGAATGCGGGATTGGGCTTTCGTCCCGCGACTGCGGGTCGGGAGAGATAAATGATCATCCTGGCTGAAAAATTGGCCAGACAGAATTCGGCTTATCGCCATCGAAAATATGAAGGGCGCTTTTCGGAAACGAAGGCGCCCTTCGCTTTACGGTCGCAAGATAGCACACCCCTGACGAAACAATTTCAGGCCACGGATGGCTTAAGGTTCGACTTTTTACGGAGAAGCGGCAGAACTTTTTCCACCAGCGTGTCAGCAGTGATTCCGTGCTTCTTGCGCAAGATTGGAACGGCGCCGTGCTCGATGAATTGATCGGGCCACCCCACGCGTATCACCGGCGTGTTGATCATTTGTGAGTGGAGATGTTCCATGACCGCGCAGCCGAAACCGTTGTGCAGCACGTGGTCTTCGATCGTACAGACCACCTCGACGCTACGCGCGAAAAATTCCAGCGTGCCAGTGTCCATTGGTTTGATCCATCGTGGATTGATGAGTGCGACGGAAATTCCTTTCTCCTCAAGTTTGCGCGCCGCTTCCTGGGCCACTTCAAACATGTTGCCCAAACCGAAGATGGCCACATCGCGCCCATGTTGCACGACTTCTGCCTTGCCGATCTGGAGAAGTTTTGGGTCCGGTTTGATTTTTACGCCTGGCCCCGATCCTCGCGGATAACGAACGGCAATCGGACCGGAGTTGTAGTGCGCCATGGTCCACAGCATATCGACGAACTCGTCCTCATCCTTCGGTTGCATGTGCACCCAATTGGGGATGTGTCGCAGATAACCGATATCGAACAAGCCGTGATGCGTCGGGCCATCGTCGCCGCTTAATCCAGCCCGATCCATGCACAGTTTGACATTCAAGTTTTGGATGGCGATATCGTGAATCGCCATATCGTAGGCGCGCTGAAAAAAGGTGGAGTAAATCGCGAGGAACGGTTGCAAACCCTGTGTTGCCAGCCCACAGGCAAAAAGCGTGGCGTGCTCCTCGGCGATGCCGACATCGAAATAGCGGCCGGGATGGGCCTTAACGAAATGCGAAAGACCAGTCCCGCTTGGCATCGCCGCGGTAATGGCAACGAGCTTCTGATTCGTATCCGCGAATTTCGCCAGCGTCTTGCCAAAAATCTCCGAATAAGTAGGCGTCGGGGTCGGCGCGGTCTCGCCGCTCTCGATCTTGTATTTGCCGAGACCATGGAACTTGTCCGGTTGCTTGAGTGCCGGCGCGTATCCCTTGCCTTTTTGGGTGAGAATGTGCAACAACACCGGCTCTTCCTGAGTTTTCAAAAACTCAAATGTCCGGATCAGTAATGGAATATCGTGCCCGTCGATTGGTCCGTAGTAACGCAAGCCGAGTTCCTCGAAAATGACACTCGGCACTAATAACCCCTTAACGCTTTCCTCGACCTTATGGGCGAAATCAGCAATCGATTTGCCGGCAATCGTTTGCACGAAATGGCGCGCTTTCTCGTGTAGATGCGCGAACGTCGGGCTGGTCGCAATGGTGTTCAGATAGTTTGCGATTGCCCCAACATTCTTTGCGATCGACCACTCATTGTCGTTCAGCACGACGATGAAACGCTTGGTGTGCGCTTTAACATTGTTGAGCGCTTCGTAGCTGATCCCGCATGTGAAAGCGGCATCGCCCGCTACGACGATAACGTTCTCGT
>Ga0193722_1000038_pt1 | contig 31033 bp, 30 predicted proteins | sample H2m1metaG_FD_143044 | JGI IMG/M metagenome (GOLD analysis project Ga0193722, IMG submission 143044) | Soil microbial communities from a riparian zone of the East river system, Colorado, United States - H2m1 | ecosystem: Environmental > Terrestrial > Soil > Riparian zone | place: USA: East River...
AGATCCCACCAGAGGGCATTTTTTTGTCCCATGAGCAGGCTGAATTGCCTTTTCATTTCGTTGCGTCGCTCCCATGGAACAAAGCCGAGAACACGCGCATCGCCGGACGTTGGATTTAATAGCCCGGAAAGCATCTTGAGCACCGTGGTCTTGCCTGCGCCATTCGGGCCGAGAAAACCAACGAACTCGCCTTCCTCAATGTTAAAGGAAACCTGGTCGGCGGCACGCGTTTCATCGTAACGCCGTCTGCCCAAGCCTTTGATTGATCCCCAAAGTCCCCGCTCCTTCCGGTAGGTGCGATAGACTTTGGTCAGGCCTGAAGTTTCAATGACCGGCATACGTGATGGGAATGATTTCCAAGTAAGACGTTACCTGCGATTCGTCCGAGGAAAACTAGCGCGCAGTGCGGAGGCGTTTTCTGTTATATCCTCGAATTTAATTCACTCTGCGCCAGATCACGTCTTCGTTGTTTCGGCGATCAATTAGGGAGTCCACTTTCCCATTATCCGCGTAGCGAAATAGGATGCGGCCTTCGACGCCTTTGCGAAAAAAGATTTCGGATCCCTCAGGAAGAAGTTGTTCACGTTTTCCGTTGCGCTCCACATACAAATTTTCGCCTTCGGAAAAGACCCGTCTGGTTTGGCCGGGCGCCAGCTCGTAGGTGCCGTTGAAATCGGCGAATTTTTTCGGGTCGATCCTGGCAACAGCCGGATCTTCATAATAGCGCATTGCCTGGCTGGAGGCGATCTGCCAGACGCCGTTGCGTTGCAGCCACGTGTCGGTTACGTGATAACGCGCGGTAAGCTTCTGGCCAAAGATAGTTTCTGTTTCGTCGAGGTCGTAACTCAAAATAGCCGTGTCACCGTGAAGGACACTTTTGGGCTTCACGATCTTGATCGTGCCCGAATAACCTTTCGGCAGGGGCGCAATATCGGCAACCAGTTGAGTCTTGTTCAGGTTACGACCCTTTTCATCGGCAAAGATGCAATCCTCGGCGAAGTATTTTTGCCATGGCTCCTTATTGCCCGGTACTACCGCGTCGAAAAGTTCCTGGGTGCGGCGAACAAGTTCCTCCTGCGTTATTGCTGCAGGATCTCCGCAAATTGAACCCAGTGGTTTAAAGAAACTGAGAAGAAAAACCAGGATCAGCGGCCGAATGTTCATGCGATAACTTGTTCTCTTGGTCACTCACAACCAACAGAAATATGTTTTACGGGGGCCGTTGTTTTCTGAGCGATGCGCTGAGGGATAACCAATCGGTTACAGAACATCGTCCAGACATCTGAGCAGATGCGTCACCGTTTCTTCGGTCTCATCCCCCATGTTGGAAAGGCGAAACGTTTTTCCTCGGATTTTGCCGTAACCGGGATCGATCACCAGATGATGTTTTTCGCGAAGGTTTTTCGCCAACTCCAGAACGTTGATCTCCTTGTTGTTTTTCACGCAGGTGAGCGTCTTTGAGCGGAATCCTTCCTCAGCGAAGAATTCGAAGCCAGTGCGGCGGACCCAATCATGCACGAGGGCATTCGTACGCGCGTGACGACTAAAGCGCGCATCGAGGCCTTCGTCGAAAATTTCATCCAGCTTCGATTGCAGTGCGTGCATATGCCCGATGCTTGGCGTACTCGGCGTCATCCACTCTGCTTGTTGCTTCTTGAACTCCAGGAAATCAAAGTAAAAACCGCGGTTCGGGATTTTCTCTGCGCGAGCAAATGCTCTCTCCGAAACGGAGAACAACGAAAAACCCGGTGGCAACGCCAGCGCTTTTTGCACACCCGTGAGCATCACGTCGATACCGAGCGCGTCCATGTCGATTTTGACTCCCGAGAATGAGGAGACAGTATCGAGGACGAGCGCTACATCCGGATACTTGGCGAGCATGCAGCAGATTTCCGGGAGCGGATTCATCACGCCTGTTGACGTCTCGTTGTGGACGAGGGTGACAGTGTCAAATTTTCCCGTGGCCAATTGCCTATCGATCGCCTTTTGATCGATATGTTTTCCCCAATCGACCTGGAGTGGAGTGGCCTCCTTGCCACAGCGCTTTGCCACCTCGAACCAATTGTCCGAGAACGCGCCGCACATGCAGCAAAGCACTCCGCGATCGACCAGGTTCCGGACGGATGCTTCCATCACGCCCCACGCCGAAGAGGTGGAAAGGAACACTGGCTGCTTTGTTCCAAATAATGTCTGAAGCCCTGGATGAATCGCGCGGTAAAGATTCTTAAAATCTTCGCCGCGATGCCCAATCATCGGACGCGAAAATGCGGCCCATGTTTTTTCGGATACTTCAACGGGACCTGGAATGAAAAGCTTGTCGTGTGGAATCACGGCAGAAAACGTCCAACGTCCGACGCCAAACGTCCAATATTAAACTCTAGCGGATGACTTGCATGCAGATCACGTGCGATGTACGCGTGACGCGTGAATGCCCGATTTATCTTTTGCCTGATTCTTGCAAGCGCAATGCCGGTGCGCGCTGAATCGCCAAACTATTTTGTTTATGTCAGCAATGAACGATCCGGCGATATCAGCGTGATTGACGGTGCAACGGATGCGGTCGTCGCGACTTTTAAAGCAGGCAAAAGGCCCCGCGGAATTCACGCAGCGCCAGACGGCAAGCGGCTCTTTGTGACGTTGAGCGGTTCGCCCCGAATGGCCCCCGGTCTGGACGAAAATCGCGCGCCAGCGGACAAAACTGCCGACGGGCTTGGTGTAATCGATCCAGTCGAGCACAAATTAATCGATCGCTGGCATATCGGATCGGATCCGGAGCAATTCGCGATCAGCAAAGATGGGAAGTTTGCTTTTATCGCGAATGAAGACGACGCCAGCGCCTTGATTGTCGATCTCGGCTCCGGGCAGTCTCGTGGAAAAGTAAAGGTCTCGGAGGAACCGGAAGGTGTTGGTGTGAATCCGCAGAACGGCGAAGTCTATGTCACCTGTGAAGAGAAAGGCGAGGTGTTCGCAATCGATCCCAACCAACAGCGCGTCGTCGCAACGATCGAGACAGGCGGACGGCCGCGGTCGATTGCATTTTTGCCGGACGGCTCGCGCGCGTACGCCACTTGTGAGAACGGCGGTTACATTGCCGTTATCGATGCAACGTCGTACAAATTGTTATCAAAAATCCAACTGGCAACAGGCTCGCTCCCGATGGGCATTGCAATGGCCAAGGATGGAAAAGAGCTTTATGTGTCAACAGGCCGCGGAAACACCGTTGTGGTTATCGATACTGGGAAAAACGAAACAGCGGCAACGATTCCGGTCGGAAATCGCGCATGGGGAATTGCGCTAGATCCAAGTGGATCGAAACTCTACACCGCCAACGGTGCATCGAACGATGTTTCAGTTGTTGATGTGAAATCGCGCAAAGAATTGCGCCGTATCAAAGTCGGTGACGGTCCGTGGGGCATCACGACTGTTTCCAAGAACTGACAGCTTCCCTGCCGTCAGTTTTTGTTACGGCGGCTCAAGCCGGCCGTCCTTGCTCTACCCGCCGGCGGCGTAATTCGGATACCGTTCGTGCAGTTCTCGCGACAACCGATCTGCTTCGTCGCTTTTGCCCGCTTGCCGATACGCGAGTGCCGCTTTATCCAGTGCGCGCGGAGTGATGGCCGGATCGTCGTAAAGCAAAGCCACTCCCTTGAATGCCTTACCCGCGTCATCGAAATTCCCACGCTCCAGTTGGACTTCGCCCGCGAGCAAGCGCGCTTCCGCGTTGACACGTCCCTCCGGTTGCAGGGCCATGATCTCTTCGGCGATTTTCTGAGCCTCGTCGGGTTTATGGGCGCTGATCTTCACAGCACCGAGCGCGAGCAACACCTTTGCCTTTCCAGCCGGGTCTTTCGCTGTCTGCAAGTACTTGCCAAATGCATCCTCAGCTTCAGGCAGATTCTTTAGCTTGGTCGCCGTGTCTCCCAGATAAAACAAGAAATCGGGCTTTACGCTGCCAGGATTGTCGATTTTACGAAGCGCGCTCAGGTATTTTTCGGCAGCAGCGAAATTTTTCTCGTTATAATATCCAATTCCGAGCCACTCCAGAACTTCAGGTGGCACATTTGTGTTCGGGCTATTTGACATGAAACTGTTCACCTCTTTCGTGAGCGCAGCCCGATCTTTCAAGTAAAACTGAGAGAGCATGATTCGGAGCGACGCGAGGTTGTAATATTGCTCCTTGTTCAGTTGGCGCGCTGCGTTGAACGCGGTCAACGCGGTTTTGTAATCCTTTGCTTCAAACGCTGCTTTGCCGATGTAATATTGCGCCTGCGCCGCAACAGAACTCTTGGGGTATTCTCTCAGGAGTTGGCGAAATGTGTCTACCATGCCCTTGGTGTTTTCCTGCTGTCCGAGGATTAAAGCTTTCAACTGCAAAGCTGCCTCCCGCTCGTGCGCCTTGGGATACTTGGTGAGGATCGTGTTTAAATCCGCCACCGCGGCGGCATAATTCTTGTCCTGTTGGTAAGCCAAAGCTCGTTGAGCCAGCGCGGCGGGCGCTTGCGGATCATCCGGAAACGCCTGCACGTAGTACGTGAAAGCTTCGATCACGCCGGGGATATTTTTCATCTGCGCGTGGCACAAGCCCAATTTGTACGCAGCATCGGCGCGTAACTTGGCAGAAAGCTGAGAAGCGCGCAGTTCCTCGAAAATCGGGCCTGCCTCCGCGCAATTCTGCTGTTTATAGAGGGCTTCGGCCTTTAACAGTTTCGCCTGATCCGCGCGTTCAGCGGTTGGATTCGTAGCGAGAAACTCGTCCACTGCAGAAATCAGCGATGACGGGTCGGAGTTGTATACGTTGATCAGGCGCTGATAGGCAGCATCCTTTGCTTCCTCTCGATCCGGGAACTTTGTGATAATCTGGCCATATAACGCTTCAGCCTCCTTCGAGTTACCAAGTTGCCGCTGGCTGTTTGCTGCGAGTAGCAACACTTCGGCCTGGGCGGCCTCCGGCAGGTTCCCCTGTTCTTTTTTGTATTCTGCTAACAACTGCGCGTACTGCCCGGCCTGATATTGCAAACGACGCAAGCCGACCTGCGCGATCGCCCGGAATTTTCCACCTTCAGGGACAGCGCGACCTTTCCGCAGCAAAGCTTCTGCTCTATCAGCCATCGCCTTATCGATTTTGCCCTTATCGGCCTGCACAAGATCGAGCGCGATCATGCCTCCGCGCACGGCCGATTCCGCCTTCAATGCCGGTCTCTGGACTTCGTTAGCCAGCGCTTCGTATTGCTTCAGCGCATCGATTTTTCTTCCTCGCGCTGCGAAAATGGATGCTGCCGTAATTCGTGCGTCCTCGCGGAAAGGATTCGGATTTCCGGCCTCGGCAACCTCGGCATAAATATTGGCAGCTTCCTCCTTTCGGCCAAGGGCCTCGAGACAACGCGCTTCGAAATAATGCGCGGAAAGCGCTACTGCGGGTTCCTTTGATTTTCCGACAGAACGATGAAACAGCGGAAGCGCAGCGGCATAATCTTTGTCCGCAAACGCCATCTCGGCGAGCGCATATGCCGCCGGTCCGGCGAATTCGCTGTCGGCGTAATCGTTGAGCACCTTCTGGAGGTTCGCGCGAGCGCCCGAAGTGCGACCCAGGTTGCGATAGCATTCACCCAGCGAGAAGTAGGCGTTCGCCCGGCCGGCGCGTCCGGGATAATCGTCGAGATATTTTTGATACTCAGGGGCCGCCAGATCGTAAAGTTTGCGAGTGAACAGGCCGTTCGCGTACTCGAGCTGACGCTGAGCTGCTCCCTCACCTTCAGGCTGTGATGGCTGTGATGGCGCTGACGATTCCTCCTTTAAAGAGCGGAGAACTCTGTCGACTGATTCATCCGCTGGGAGAGCGCGTGGAACGGGCGGTTCATCTACGGGACGCGCCCGGCGAACTTCCGGCTGTGATTGAGCAATGACGCTGCTCGCTGTGCAAAGCAGCATCGCCAGTCCCAGGAAACTGGCTGCGCTGCGCCGGGTTTTCATTTTGCTGTCGCGAAAGCTACGTTGGTTACCCCTGCCTCAGTGCAAATGTTCAACACGCCGATGATGCTCTTATAGGCACCGGTTTCATCGCCGCGGATCACTACGGCTTGCTCGGGGTTTAGTTGGACCAGGCTTTTCAGTAATTCGCTCAATTCAGCTCCGCTCAAAGTGCGGCGGTTGACCACCACATTACCGTCCGCTTTTACGTTAACGATAACGTCGCCAATCGGTGCAGCCTTCTCTTTTGCGGCCGATGCTTTTGGCACTTTAACGTCGAGCTCATTCTCGGTTCGCGCCGCGTTCCACGTGAGCAGAAAGAAAATCAACAAGAGCAATAGCACATCTACCAGGGGCGCCAGTTGAATTCCTGGATGATGTAGAGGCGCGTGACCACGCAGATTCATGGGAATGAAACAGCTTTACAGTTCTTCCTCGATCAGCACCGGAGTTCGCTGGGGCTTGCCATACTGCAACGAAAGGAGAGCCAACACATGGGTGCAAGCAGCTTCTAATTCGGAGATCAGCTTTTGTGCTCGGCCGCGAAAGAATGCGTAAAAAGCCATAGCCGGAATGCCGACGGCCAGGCCGGCGGCCGTATTAACCAGCGCCTCGCTGATCCCGCGCGACAACGCTACGTAACGCGCTGAGCCGACATCGGCTCCCAGCGCGCCGAAAGAATGGATAATTCCAAAGACCGTGCCAAGCAGGCCCAACAGTGGCGCAATCATTCCGATATCTGCGAGGTAGATCACCCGATTATTCAAATTCGCTGCGACTCGCGTTCCCTCCGTCTCAGCGATCTCACGGGCCTGCTGCAGATCTGCTTGCGGATTCTTGGTCATGAAATCGAGCACTTTCTGCACGACCCGCGCGATCGCTTCCCCATGCCGATTAGAAACGGCGAGCAATCCCAAATAATCGCGCTTACGCAAAAGCGCGTCCGCAGTTGCCATATAACCGGTCGAAACCACGGCGCCACGCCGGATTGTCATCAGGTAGACTACGACCAACATGACAAAAAAGATCGACAGCAAAAGCAGTGGAATCATTACGGGGCCGGCTTTAACCAGCGTCTCCAGGATGGTTGGTGAATGTTCAGGTACCAGCGGGGGCGTAGCCGAGGCTTCTTGAGCTACAACAGGAGACGCGCTCGCCAGCGCGGCAAACAACAGGACCCAAATCTTCATGCCAGAAATTTTGTAATGATAGGCAGGGCGATCAACCGATGCAAATGCGCCACTGACAGATCAAACACAGAGTGCCTCGCCAAGTTGCTGGGAACCATTGGTAGAGCGATCGCCAGGAGCGCAGAGTCGAGCGGACAGACGGTCTCCCGCGGTTGCGGGATCCCTGCAATTATCAACGGCGCAGCAGGAAGACATGGGCGGGTTGAATGTTGGGATCGAGTTCCACGTAATTTCGACTGCCGCGCCAGGTGTATGTCGCGCCGCTGAGCAAGTCCTGTACTTGATAGACGTCGCTCTCCATCTGACCGAAACTCTCAATCGGAACGTAGACAAACGAATTCTGTTTGCGATGCGGATCAAGATTCACAACGACGAGAATGATGTTATCACGCGCAGCGGTCATCTTGCTGTAAAACAGAATGGCGTCGTTGTCGGCGTCGTGGAACCGCAAATTCGTGTAAAACTGCAGCGCGCGATTCTCCTTTCGGATTTTATTTAGTCGGGCGATCCAGTCCTTGATGTTTCCGGGCGCATTCCAATCGCGCTCTTTGAACTGATATTTTTCGGAATCCAGATACTCCTCGCGGCCCGGCAATGGCTCGTTCTCACATAGCTCGTATCCGCTGTATATTCCGTAAAGCGGAGAAAGCGTTGCGGCCAGAGCTACGCGGATCATAAATGCAGGCCGCCCACCTTCTTGGAGCACAAACGGAAGAATGTCAGGTGTGTTGGTCCAAAGATTGGGGCGAAAATACTCGCTCATTTCGGTTTGAGTCAACTCCGTAAAATATTCAATGAGCTCCTGCTTCGAATGTCGCCACGTGAAATACGTGTAACTCTGGCTGAAACCGGCTTTCGCCAGCGCCTTCATCATCTTAGGTCTGGTGAACGCTTCGGAGAGAAAAATCGTGTCGGGATACTTCTCGCGGACGCCCTTTATCAAATATTCCCAGAACGCGATTGGTTTGGTGTGCGGATTGTCCACTCGAAAGATGCGCACTCCGCGATCGGCCCAAAAGAGCACAACGCTTTTCAGCTCCGCCCAGAGCTCGCGCCAGCTTTCGCAATGAAAATTCAACGGATAAATATCTTCGTACTTTTTCGGCGGATTCTCCGCGTATTTGATCGTGCCGTCCGGGCGTTTGTAGAACCAATCGGGATGCTCTTTGACGTAAGGATGATCGGGCGAGCAATTGATGGCGAAATCGAGGGCAATTTCCATCCCGCGTTTGCGCACCTCCTTTTCAAGCCAGTCGAAATCTTCCAGGGTGCCGAGCGAAGGCTCGACCGCCTTGTGTCCGCCAGCTTCGCTGCCGATCGCCCATGGCACCCCTGGCTCGCCGGGTTCATAAGTGGTCGAGTTATTTCGGCCTTTCCGATTGGTGTGCCCAATCGGATGAATGGGCGGAAAATAAAGGACATCGAAACCCATTGCCCGGGCGTCGTCCACCCGCGGCAAACAATCGCGAAACGTCGATCCGCGATCGCCTTGGCCTTCGGCTGAGCGCGGAAAAAATTCGTACCACGCAGCGATTAACGCTGCCGGCCGATCCACAACAACACAAAGAGGAGGATCGTATTGCGTCGCTGCGGCGCGATCGGGATATGTCGCCATCAGCACCGCCAGTTCGCCTGATTGTGCGATGGCGCGAATTTCTGAATTAGCACCGGTCGAAATTTGCTGGGAAAACTCCAGCAATCGCTTGCGGTCCGCTCGATCGCGCGCACGTCTGGCGGCAGCTTCTACTAAAGCCGCGCCTTCAAGCGCTTCGCTTCGAAGATCGGAAATGCCCGCTTCAAATTTCTTTGCGAACTCCGCCTGCCAACTCCGAAAATCGTCTGTCCATGCTTCGACCGTGTATTCGTGAATGTCCTCATCGTACAAAGTGCAGATGCCGCGCCAGCGATCGTTATCGACGAAATTCATCGGCGTTTCCCGCCATGCGCGCTTCCCAAGAACACGCCACTTCAGAATCGCCGCTACCACGTCGTGGCCGTCCTTGAAAATGTCCGCTTCCACAACCAGGTCTTCGCCAACGATGCGCTTTATGGGGTAGCGGCCGCCGTCAATCAGCGGCTGCAAATTCTCGATCACAACGGAAGGAAAAGCCCGAGCCATGGGCCTTCAATCAACCGAGATTCGCGGAGAGCGAAAGAACAAATCAATCAACCACGGCGCTCTCTGACTGTCATCTTCAGCCGCGAAGACGACGAAGGACCTTACCTAATTCCCAATACCACGCGATCGTACTTGTGTGATCAAATACACCAAAGAGAGGTCCTTGTTCGCTCGCGATGACACGCGTTTTGTACTACCCGCCGAATTGAAATGCGCACTCGTATAGACCCGAGTTGCGCATTATTTGTCGGCGCACTTTCGTGCGAAGCACGGCTTCAAACATGTCCTGCTCAAACCGACCCACAATCGGATAACGATCAAGCAGATTCAGAATCGGCGAATGGCACTCGACAATCCTGGGCCCACCATCCTGGTGATTGTTAACAAACTGGGACATGTAACCTTCGCCATCGCGCACATTGGACAGCCATTTGGCGCGCTCGGCGACTGTGTCTCCCTTCGCCTTAGCCTTGAGCGCAGCGGTCCTTTTTTCAAAAATATTGTAGAGAAGTTTCTCGGGAGCGTTGGGTCCGTAGATTTCCTGCGCCGCTTTCAGCAGGTCGAGAGTCAACTGATGACTATCGGCCTGAAAAAGATCATGACTGCGCCGCGTCAACCGATAGACCATCTCCGGCCGACCCATCTTTTGCGGCCGACGCCACGTATCCAGATAGCCGTCGCGTTGGAGAGTGAGACAATGCTGCTTGATGCCCATGTAGCTCATCTTCATTTTCTCCACCAGCTCGTTGACGGACATTCCCCTGGTGCGCTTGAGGGAGTTAATAATTTCAAGTCGTTGGGTACGACCAATTTCCGAGATTAAGCGTTGGTTCATAAATAACAAAAGTGACAGTAAGTAACAAAAATCGAAGTTGGCGACTTTACACGGTGCAATCTTTATTACGCAAGCGTAAAGTTTACGCAACCAGCCAAACGAAAAGAAATTACAAACGACGCGCCTCCAGACACGCGGCAAGCGCAGCAGGAACAGAAAGGACGCTTGCAACCAATCCGCGAAATGCGGCAGATCAAACGCTATTTAGCTATGACAACATCGCCGCTTTGGATTGGTCGTGGCAGATCGGCCCATTGAATCGTGATGTTGCTGAAGTTCACCGGAATGCCGGCACACATCAGCGGGTCGGGCTTGTCGCAGACGTGGAAGTGCAGATGCGGCTCGGTCGAATTGCCAGATGAACCGAGTTTCCCAATCACGTCGCCGGCTTTCACCTGGTCGCCGATGTGAACGCGCACACTCCCCGGCTGCAAATGCGCGTACAATGAGTACTCATTCTTTCCGTGATCTATCATCACGTAGTTGCCTGCGATCGCCGTTAGGCCTTTGGCTAGTCGCTCCGCTTGCTCTTTCTGTAGCCGCGTTAAGTACGCCTCTTGGGATTCGTTAGGACGGTGCATTGCCGAAGGATCTTCCGGCTGATCGCTCGCAACGCTGGTCACACGGCCGTTGGCCGCGGCGAGGACATCCGCTCCGTAAGCGTAATAATCGTTGAAGCGTGTTCCGTCGCCTTTGTGGCTGATTCCACTTTCGCCGATCTTCGCAATATCGAGCGCGAACTCTTCTGGAATGGCCCAGCGATGACCTGTGTGAAACGAAGCTCCCCAGCCCGCATACCAAACACCGCGCAATGGAAAGATGTACTTATTTTGTGCAAATTCGGATTTGATTGAGATTGAACCTGTGAATTCCGTGGTACGGCCGTCGAGGTTGCCGTGCACGCGAACCCGGAGTGTATCGCGGGCGCCGTTGAATGCGAAAACCTGCGATGCGATGAGCAGTGCTTGATCTCGATCCAATTTTGGTCCGGCCAGCTTAATGTTCGGCGCAATCAAATCGTTGCCGCAGAATTGAAATCCTACCTGTTGAAGGATGCCTGCTGCCTGCAATTTCTCGCCGCGGTCAGCAATTCGCTGGATGGCCCCGGCATCCAGTTTTTTTGTGTCTCGAACCTGCCCTGCCTCCAATAACTCCAATTCAATCTCTTTCACATCAAAAGCGGACTGCCCGTGATTGATGACGGCCGCATTCTGTAACAAGAGACTTTGAAGGTCGCGCCGGCTTTCCAGCGGGTAGGTTCGAACTGCTGATGCAGGACAAAAGCGAACCTCAACTGATTTTAGGGGTTCCGCAAAAGCGCTCAACGACCAGACTGCGAAAAAAGCGACGATGAGATATTTCATTGATTAAGCTTCCTTTTCCTGGAGCAAGGTTGAGATGCACACGAAGCACCTCTGGATTCAACAAATTGGCTCGGCTTCCCCAACCGCTCCATTCTCGGCTACGCTTCGCTCCGCTCGGAATGACAAGGAGCGTCAGGAATACAAGTATTCGTCGTGGTACTCGCGCTGCGGCGCGAACTGGACCTGTTCGTTTCCGGTTTCCGGGTACTCGAAGATTTTGCCTTCGTAATTCCGGATGACGATCTTCTCGTTATCGTGATAAAGAACGTAGCCGGGATTGATAGGCACTTTGCCTCCGCCTCCAGGCGCGTCGATGACGAATTGGGGCACGGCATAACCGGTGGTGTGACCACGCAGGCCTTCAATGATCTCAATGCCTTTCGCGACAGAAGTACGCAGATGCGACGAACCATTGATGAGGTCGCACTGATAAATGTAATACGGACGCACTCGGCATATGAGAAGTTTGTGTACAAGCGTCTTCATGGTTTCCAGATTGTCGTTCACACCGGCGAGCAATACGCTTTGGTTTCCGAGCGGGATGCCCGCATTGGCAAGACGCTCCAGCGCCTGCTTCACCTCGATCGTCAGCTCCCGCGGATGGTTCACATGCACACTCATCCAAAGCGGATGATATTTCGCCAACATCGTGCACAGCTCAGGCGTGATACGCTGCGGTAGGAAAATCGGAACACGCGTGCCGATCCGCACGAATTCAATATGCGGAATCGATCGCAATCGCGAAAGCAGTTTGTCGAGCCTTTCGTCAGAAAAAATCAGCGCGTCGCCGCCACTTAACAGGACATCGCGCACCTCAGTATGCGCTTCGAGATAACGAAACGCTTCCTCGAAATTTGTGTGCAATTCCTGTTCGCCTACACCGCTGACAACCCGGCTGCGGGTGCAATAGCGACAATAGCTGGCGCAACGGTCCGTTACCAAAAACAAGACGCGGTCCGGATAACGATGGACCAACCCCGGCACAGGCATGTGCGAATCTTCACCGCAGGGATCGGCCATGTCATACGGGGATCCCCAAGTCTCCTCGATCCGTGGAATCATCTGACGCCGGATCGGATCTTCAGGATTGCCATGCGGCACGAGATTAAAAAAGTGCGGGGTGACCGCGAGCGCGAGTTTGTCGCCTGATAGCAAAACGCCGCTACGCTCCTCGTCACTCAGCTGAAGGTGCTTTTCCAGTTGAGCCAGAGAGGTGACTCTGTTCTTGAGCTGCCACTTCCAATCGTTCCAGAGTTCCGGCGCGATATCTGGCCAATACCCTGGCGCGTGCGAGATGAACCCTTTTCCGTCCCCTTTTTCGTGGGTGATCATTTTAATTTTGGACGAAAAAGCTAAGACCCTTGAATATTGTGTCAATGCAGGCACTTACTCGTGCGCTACGCACTCGTTAGTCCTCGTCCGATTGGATGATGCTGACGGCTCTGCGGTCAGTCCCAACACCGGACGCGAGATGGTGGTCGCACAGCTATTTCCCGCCAAGCACGCTTAGCTCCCAGCGGTAGCCGTCGGGATCATGGAACCAAAGGCCCATGTTTTTCGATCCCGGAGCTTCCGGACCGATTTCGTCGCCGAGATCCTCAATGTCGACATCAATGCTCTTCAAATGCGCCAGCGCCTTTCGCAACGTCGCCATGTCCGGCAGATGAAACGACATGTGATCAATCGTTTCCGGCGACGGTTCACCTTTGAATAGCGCAATTGTTACGTTGTCGTTTCCAACCGCGACTCCATTGTCGAAATCGAATTCTTTCCGCAACCCCAGCGCGCGCTGAAACCATTGCGCGCTTTTCTTCGGATCACGCACAGCCAGACCGAAGTGACCAACCTCTCCGAGCGTGAATGGACCTTTCATGAAGGCGCTGAATCGTTGAATCCCTAATTCAATCGGTGTCGTGCGGTTCGGAGCCGTTTCGAGAAATGAGCGGCTCCATGAAGTGCTGGTTGAAATCTTTCAGGGCGTCGCGCGGCGTTCCTCCCAACCCGCTGGCGCCCCGTCGCACTTCCGGCCCAATAAAGGCCAGCCAGATATCACCAACCATTCCCATCCTTGGGCGCAAACGTGCGGCAGGGCTGCGCGGATGGTTTTCGAGGAAGTCCTCGACATCCTCTTTTATGACGGAAGGAAGCTCTTCAATTGCAAGCGAGACCATATTTAGAAAACGTGTATGGACAGTATATTGGACTTGAAGCGTCCAAAAACAGTTCGCTCAGGAGAGGAAAGCGATGCGAGGACACGTCGTACTCCTAACCCGCTGCCGTGCGAAGTCCACAACAGCGGCCCCTCTGCCACATCCCTAAGAAAAGCTGCGCAGGGTTACTCGCGTCCCCAAACCATGGCAACAGAAGTCGTGAGGCTCCCGCCCATGTTGAACGTGAGGAATTTTTTCGCGTTCTCGATCTGCCGCGCGCCAGCCTGGTCCGTGAGCTGTTGATACGCCTCAAAAACCTGCCGAACCCCGGTCGCCCCGACAGGATGACCGTCGGCAATTAAACCGCCGCCCGCGTTCACCGGAATTTGAAAAGGCCCTTTGAATTTTTCGGTGCGTACCTGCGGCAACGTTGTCGCTCCGCTTTTCACCAGCTCGACGCCTTTGCCAGACTCGGCGAGTCCGAGAATTTCGTAGGCGACAATTTCAGTAATGGAAAAGCAATCGTGCACTTCTGCGCCTTGCAGGTCACGCGGCGCCAGATTCGCCATGCGGAATGCTTTCTCGGCCGCTTTGCGCGCAATCGAAAACGTTGGCGCATCCTTTTTGTCGAGGGGCAGATAATCGGTGGTGTGACCGTAGCCAAGCAACCTGGCAGTCTTGCTTCTATCGCGACCGATCTTGTCCAGATACCTTCCGGAAACGAGAACAACCGACGCCGCGCCATCAGTGATTTGGGAACAATCGGAAACTTTGAGCGGTGGTGCAACGCTCGGGTTCTTGTCGGAAACCTGGGATGCGTAATCGAGGGTGAGATCAGCGTCCCGCATTTGCGCAAGCGGATTCAGCTTTGCGTGCGCGTAGTTTTTCCATGCAACCAAGGCCAGGTCTGCTTCGGTCGCGCCATATTTCTCGATGTAAATCTGCGCAATCCGCCCGAACAATTTGGGAAACATGAAATCGCCGTACTCCGGCTTTTCATTGTGATAATCGGCAGCCGCGCCGAGCACATCCGACCCATCGAGCGAGGACATCGTCTTCTGCTGTTCCGCGCCGACGACCAGTACGACGTCATAAAACCCGCCAATGATCCACTCCGCGCCGAGTAACACCGACAACGCTCCGGAAGCGCACGCTGCTTCGGTATGCATCGTTGGAATTCCACGCAATTTCGGATCGATCTCCGGAATGAACGCTCCGAGCTGCAATTGCTTGGTGAACTGACCCGCGTTGAAATTGCCAACTGCGCCCGCCTGAATTTCCGCGGGATCAATCTTCGCGTCGTCGATCGCCTTTTTGCCGGCCTCGATGATGATGTGCCGGATGGTTTTCCCTTCCTTCTTTAGGTTACGCTTAAAATCGGTGCGGCCACCGCCGAGAATGTAAACTGACTCGCCCATAACAACTTTAATCTAGCTAATCTTTGAGCACTGTCATCCCCGAGCGCAGCAAGGCACTTCCGCTACGTACTGCGCTATGAGTGGAGGGCTGAGTGATCAATCAGCGGGACCCTTCGCCGTCTTCGTGGCTCAGGATGACATATTAACCGCCGAAGGCGTTGATCCCCGTGATATCGCGGCCGATCACTAGCGTATGGATGTCGTGCGTACCCTCGTAAGTGGAAACGGTTTCTAGATTCATGAGATGGCGGATCACGGGGTAGCGATCGGTGATGCCGGCGGCGCCAAGGATGTCGCGCGCCTTCCGCGCGCATTCCAGCGCCATCCAAACGTTGTTTCGCTTCGCGAGCGAGATTTGCGCGGGACGCGCCGAGCCCATCTCTATCATGCGCGTGAGACGCAACGCCAATAATTGCGCCTTGGTAATCTCCTGCGCCATCCAAACGAGTTTTTGTTGCACTAATTGGAAGCCCGCAATTGGGCGGCCAAATTGTTCGCGCGATTTTGCGTAAGCCAGCGCCGTTTCGTAGCAGTCGATCGCCGCGCCAATCACCCCCCAGGCAATGCCTGAGCGCGCGTGCGAAAGACATGACAGCGGTGCGCCGAGCCCCGAAGCCTTGAGTAAACGATTTTCGGCAGGTATGCGGCAGTTCTCGAACCAGCATTCCGAGGTGCGCGACATCCGCAGACTAAACTTTCCTTCGATGTCCTGCGCGCGAAATCCCGGCGCGTCCTTTTCCACCACGAATCCACCCACGTGGCTATCGTCATCCTTTGCCCAAACAACTTTCACATCAGCAATGGACGCGTTACCGATCCAGCACTTGCTACCGTTCAAAATGTAATGGTCACCTTCGCGCTTGGCGCGGGTTTCCATCCCGCCAGGATCTGATCCGTGACCGTGTTCCGTCAGGGCAAAACAACCTACGAGCTTGCCTGAAAGCAATCCCGGCAGCCAGCGTGCTTGTTGCTCCCGTGAGCCAAAAGAATGGATCGCCTGTATCGCGAGCGCACCCTGCACTGAGGCCAGTGACCGCAAACCGGAATCCGCCCGTTCGAGCTCTTGCATGATGAGACCGTAGGCGGTGTGACTAAGGCCGGCACAACCGTGCCCTTTCAGATACGGCGCATAAAAGCCCAGCGCACCCATGCGTGGGATGAGATTATCTGGGAATTTGGCTGCGCGATGACACGGAACGATCTCAGACAAAACTTCCTCCTGTACAAAACGCCGGGCACGATCCCGAGCGGCGCGTTCTTCATCCGTGAGAAGCTCTTCGATGCCATAGAAATCCAGAGAGATTGGCGTCATGTCGTTTCAGTCTCGGTAATGATCGACAGTTTAGCGGCCGCGCAGACCGAAAACAATGCCGCTGGGCGAGCAAATCCGGCTAAAGGCGCTTGGCACAAGCGTCTCTACAATTAGTTGGTCGTTGGCAAGCCTGCGGCTGTCCAGGCTTTTAAACCGCCGGCCATCGAGCGGACGTTTTTGTAGCCCATTTTTTGCAGGTTCTCGGCAGCGAGCGCGGAACGTCCACCGCCGCCGCAATGACAAACGACCATTGCGTCCGAGTCGGGGACTTTTTCCTCGATGTCGAGCTCGATTGTGCCGCGACTCATGTGAATCGCTTCAGGGATATGTTCCTCGTCCCATTCGTCTTTCTCGCGAACATCGATAATCACCGCTTCACCGCTCTTTGATTTCGCTGCGGCTTCTGTCGGCGAAATCTCAGTGATTTTCTTTTTCGCTTCTGCAACGAATTTTTCAAAACCGCTGTGCTCCGACATACAGGCATCGTGGTGCTTAATCGCTCAGCGTCAAGTTGTAGCCACGCACCTGTAGCCGCCGGGAAATGGGGCTAAGCGACGCCGTACACGGCGTGGCTACAGGGAGGGCGCTCAACGGTTGGGCGACGAGTTCTGGACGCTGCTACTCGTAGCGCAGCGCTTCGATGGGATCGAGCGCAGCAGCTTTACGCGCCGGGTAAAAGCCAAAGAAAATTCCAACCGCTGCGCTAAACAAGAAAGCAATCGCAACCGAACTAATCGATATCAGCGTCGGCCAATTCGCGTATGCCGAGAGAGCTTTCGAAGCGCCAATGCCACAGATGATCCCAATCACGCCGCCGACTGAGCTCAATGTGACGGCTTCGATCAGGAATTGAGTGAGAATGTCGTTGCCATGTGCGCCTACGGCCATTCGAACGCCAATTTCACGCGTCCGCTCGGTGACACTCACCAGCATAATGTTCATGATTCCGATGCCACCGACGACGAGCGACACACCGGCGATTGCGCCCAGCAAAAGCGTCATCACGCGTGAAGTGGCAGTGGCCGCCTGGGCGATTTCCTGCTGGTTGCGTACGGTGAAATCGTCATCGCGCCCGGGACGAATATTATGTCGCTGGCGGAGCAGCGAAACGATCTGTTGCTGAGCGGCCTCGAGCTGCTGCGGATCGGCGATTTGCACGTTAATGTTCCGGAGGTTTGTGCCACCGATCACACGTTTCATCGCGCTCGTGTACGGCATGATTACAATGTCGTCCTGGTCCACGCCCTGGGTACTCAATCCCTTGGGCGTGAGCATACCAGTGATTGTGAACGGCACCTCCTTGATTCGTAAAATCTGACCGATCGGATTTTCGTTGCCGTAAATTTGGCTCGCCGTGGTGCGACCGATCACGCAAACCTTGTTTGCGCTGCGAACGTCTTGCGATGTAAACGGCGCGCCATCAGCCAGCGGCCATTGTCGGATATCAAAGTAATCCGCTGATTCCCCATAAATGCGCGTGAACCAATTTTGATTTCCCGCTGCTACTTGCGTGGTCGAAACAACCTCCTCGCTTACCCCGATAACTCCCGGCACTTCGCGCCGGATCGCTTCGGCGTCTTCGATTCTCAACGTGCCGGCGCCGCCCCACCCAGTGCGAATGCCACTCGAAGTGGTGCTGCCGGAGAAGATGAGGATCACGTTTTGCCCGAGGCTCGCGATCTGCGCTTCCACTTGAGCCTTCGCTCCGTTGCCGATCCCCACCATCGCTATGACCGCGCCAACACCGATAATGATTCCGAGAGCAGTCAACACCGAGCGCAGTTTGTTTCGCCGCAAAGCGCGGAGCGCAACGTTAAATGTTGGCGCGATTCTCATATTGTTGGTTAAAAGGTTGAAGCATCAAGACGTGGAAGCGGGTTGTTGTTGGAGCTGTGACCCAGCATCTGCGCGTTGCAAAACCAGATGATCGTTCAGGATTACGCCGTCACGCATCATCACGTTGCGCTTTGCGTAAGCCGCGATATCGGATTCGTGTGTCACCATGATGACAGTAATCCCGCGCTCATTAAGTTGCTGAAAAATCGCCATGATCTCGACGCTGGTCCTGCTGTCCAGATTGCCGGTAGGCTCGTCCGCAAGCAGCACCTCCGGCTGATTAATCAACGCGCGCGCAACTGCTACGCGTTGTTGCTGGCCGCCTGAAAGCTGGCTCGGATAATGATCTTCGCGACCTGCGAGGCCAACGGATACAAGGACGCGATCGGCTTTTTCGCGAAGTTCTGCATGTGTCAGACGCTGTGCGCTGTATATCAAGGGCAACTCGACGTTTTCTCGCGCGGAAGTGCGCGGCAGCAGATTAAAATTCTGGAACACGAATCCGATCTTGTGATTGCGGATATCGGCGAGTCGATCTCGATCGAGACGCGAGACGTCCGCCCCGTCTAAAAAGTATTGGCCTGTCGTGGGCCGATCGAGACAACCCAGAATATTCATAAGCGTGGATTTTCCAGAACCGCTGGCACCCATCAGCGCAACAAATTCGCCGCGCTTAATTTCCAGCGACACGCCGCGCACAGCGGGAACTTCCATTTCGCCTGTGCGATACGTCTTGTGAACGTCGATCAAGCTGACGATAGCGCCGCTATTCATGTCCATCGGTTCTCAACGGTAATGTTGTAGACTCGCTTTTGTCAGACGCGCCCCGCACGGTTTGAAACACCTCAACGCCACGCTTTGCACAGGGAATTGGCTACAGGACCGGTACACGAAACATAACTTCCTCTTACTGATCGTCACGGAAAGCGCCTCGCGCCTCCAAACGGATTCGTCGCAGGCGATGGCGCGGCCGCCGTCGAGCCAAGCTCGGCAGTCACAACGCGGTCGCCTTCCTTCAATCCATCAACGACTTCAGTCATGATGCCGTCGCTAATGCCTGTCTTAATCTGCCTGGGCTCCGGGCGACTGGCGCCAGATGGCAAGACATAGACTGTGCGCTGAGCACTCTCGTGCGAACCGCCGCTGCGTCCGCCAACAGGACGTCCTGCGTGACTTGCGCCCGTTCTTCTTGTCTCAACCGGCGTCGCATCCGGCGGACGATAGCGCAGTGCCGCGTTCTTGATCTGCAGGACGTTGTCTTTGTGCGCAATGACGATTGAAACGTTAGCCGTCATTCCCGGCTTCAATTTCAGATCCGGGTTACTCACTCCGATCACGGTATCGTAGGTGACCACGTTTTGAACTGTAATCGGAGCGTTCCGCACCTGGACGACTTTTCCGTGAAACGTCTCCATGGGAAAAGCGTCCACAGTGAAATCGACATTTTGATCGATCTTAACAACGCCGACGTCCGCTTCGGCCACATTCGCGTCGATCTGCATTTTGGCGAGATCGTTCGCAATCGCAAAGATCACCGGCGCCTGCAAACTGGCCGCAACCGTCTGCCCAAGTTCGACACTGCGCGATATGACAACGCCATCAATAGGGGAGGTAATTGTGCAATGCTCGAGATCGGCCCGTGCTTTATCGAGCGCGCCCTGCTTGATTTTCACGGTGGCTTCGGATTGGTGAAGAATCGCCGTCGCTTGATCGACGTCAGCCTGCGACGAAGTTTTCTTCGCAAACAATTCCTGTGTCCGTTTGGCATTTACTTTTGCGAGCTCAAGCGTGGCCTGGGCGTTTGCCAAATCCCCCTCCGTCTGGGTGACAGTCGCCTGAAAAAGCGCCGGGTCGATTTGGGCGACTACCTGGCCGGCCTTTACCTGGGAATTATAATCCACAAACAATTTCACGATATTTCCTGAAACCTGGCTGCCTACCTGCACGTTAACGACCGGATTGAGTGTACCGGTTGCCGTAACCGCCTGGGTAATGGGACCGCCCGTGATCGTTGCTGTCTGATAGCTTGCAGCGCCGCCGTTGCTACAGTGGCGGACAATCACTGCGACAACTAGGAGGCCAACAATCACGGGAAGCCATGGCGCAAAACGTTTCATACGGACGGTGGTTGACTGTGCTTAAAGTTAAGAGACAGGAAAAGTGATGCGGCGTTACATCGAAATCTACTCCATCATGTTGCGCAACTCGCTCATTCGCGAGCTGAGTTTCAAGGCGAACTTTCTGTTATGGATGGTTGTGGAGGTCCTTTGGTTCTGCGGCCAGATTGTCTTCTTCAGCATCATTTTCAGTAATGTCGATCGTATTGGTGACTGGACAAAGTGGGAGGTCGTGCTGCTGATCGGCACGCACCAAATGATTGCCCAGCTCTTTCAGGCATTCTTTTTTGTTAACGTCGCGAACATCCCAGAGCTCGTGCGCACGGGAAAATTGGATTCTCTGCTGGTTCTGCCGATCGACAGCCAGTTTGCTGTTTCGACGAAACAATTCAGTCTCGACAGCATCGTCAACGCTGGGTTAGGCGGTGTGGTAGTTTGCGTAGCACTTTCGCGTCTCAATGTTGTTCCAGATTTGACATCAATCTTGCTTTACCTGGTTGCGCTGGGGTTTGGCATTGCCGTGCATTACTCAATCATGCTTGCTCTGGCAGCGGTCAGTTTCTGGATCGTGCGCGCGCAGGGATTGGTTTATGGCTACTTTAATTTCCTGAACATCGCGCGTTATCCAGATGCGATCTTTCCGTGGCTATTCCGCCTGATCTTCGGCTGGATCATTCCGGTGGTCATTATCGCAAACATCCCGGCCCGCTTGTTGATCAAATCGCTCGGACAGCCCTGGTGGTTGATGCTGCATCTTGTGACTGCCTCGACCATTGCTTTCCTCCTGTCGCGCGGCTTCTGGAAATTTGCGCTGAAACGTTACTCCAGCGCGAGCTCGTGACACAGCCACCCTGGCTGTCTCGACAGCCGGGCATCCTGCCAGCAAAACCCCAGTGCAGGCTGGCAGCCTGCACGACGAAACAGGCACAGATTGCTGCATTACGAAATCTCCGCTTGCGCGAACTGGGAAATGTTCTTAATTAAGCGTCCGTTTTTCCGGTGTCACTCGATTAGAGGGCGCTTTCAACGCTATGGCAAAACCAACAAAAAAGAAGAGTTCTGCGAAGAAGCCTGCTGCGCGTAAGGCGCGACCGCCGCGCAAGGAACACGTCAAACGGCCGGTATCGAAAAAGGTCGCAAAGCCGACGAAAGCCGGAAAACGTGGGCCCTCCAAAAAAGAAACGACTGAGTCTCCGGCCATCCTGTTGGGTTTGAATCACCGCGAGAGAAGACTCGATCCCTTCACGCGCCAGCAGAAAGAGAAACTCCTTCAGCTTCGAGACGCCATGGTCGATTCCATGGCCGGCGTGGCCCAGGACACTCTGAGATCGCGGGCCGAAGGCAGCGAGGCGTCCGCTTTTGGAATGCACCAGGCTGACGCTGGGTCGGACGCTTACGATCGGGATTTCGCGTTGAGTTTGCTCTCCCAAGAACAGGACGCGCTTTACGAAATCGATCAGGCGCTCAAACGCATTGAGCTGGGAACCTATGGAAAGTGCGAAATGTCGGGCAAACCAATCCCGCACGCACGGCTGGAAGCTATCCCATTCGCGCGCTTCACCGTTGAATGCCAATCGCAGTTGGAAAAGCAAAATAAGGCGTCGCGGGTTCGTCAATCTGTTACATCTCTATTCGGTTTGACCGAGGAAGAAGGCGGCGAGACTGAGGAAGAAGAAGCCACGCCAGCGGAAGTGAAGGAGTGACAAATGGCGCAGGAAATTGTGACGCTTGAATGCACGGAGGCCAAGGCATTGGGTAAGCCTGTCTCCCGTTACATGACCACGCGGAACAAGAAAAGCCCGCGCACACCCAATCGACTCGAGAAAAAGAAATACAATCCGTTCTTAAGACGGCATACTTTACACCGCGAAACCAAATGATAGGTCCTAAAACCGCCAAACGCCGTTCCGCCTTTCGCCGGGCAAATCGCGCCATGCCGCGCCGGCGAATCGACATCGCCATTGAGGCTATCGATTACAAAAATCCCGATCTCCTGAAAAAATTCGTCACGGAGAGCGGCAAAATCCTTCCCCGCCGCGTCACCGGAATGCCCGCGCATCTCCATCGCAAAATCACACGGGAGATCAAGCGCAGCCGCTCTGTGCTGTTAATGAAATAGTTCTCTCTGGGGCCGTGCAATGCGGCGGTTGCTTTACCGCATTGATCTCGTCTGCAGCGGTCTCCATCTGACCAATGAGACGAGTGAGACTTATAGACTCACGCTCGTCGAGTTTTTTCGCCTTGCTCGATCAGCTTCCAAAATTCGCGGGTTTCGCCCAGCTGGGCGTCTTCGGACACAGGCAGCTTGCTTCGGAAAAGGAAATCGCGAAACGTGTTTTTGTGTAAGACACGATGGACCCTGACGCCTTCGTCAGTCTTGGCGAAATAAATGCGATAGTCTTTCGCACGATAGCGAAATAGCTTTTTCCCTTCGCGCTGGATTATCCCAAACCGTTCCGAATCGAGGTGGTCGAGATCCTCGGGTAAAATTTGGAACTCCGAGAGCAGCTCAAGCTGCAATTTTTTCGGAAGCGCGGAAATCTCCGCTGCGCTCAATTCGTTAAAGATGATTTGGAACATGGGGTCTGTGATTGGTAATTCGTTACAACGGAGATCAATTCACGATTCTCGAAACTTGAATCACGATCAAATGAAAACGCGCTTCACGCGTTGGCCCATTCGTGTCGTGATTTCCCAGGGAATCGTGCCAGCAGTCTTCGCCAGTTCCGCGCAGGAAATTTCCTCGTTCCCATCGCGTCCTAGCAAAACAACCTCGTCGCCGACTTGCGCATTATTGATCCTGCTAACATCGATCATCATCAAATCCATCGTCACACGGCCGAGAATGGCGCAACGCTGTCCCCGAACCAGGACGGCGGCGTCACGATTAGAAAGGTGCCATGGATATCCGTCGGCGTAACCAGCCGACAAGGTTGCGACCCGCATTTTCCGAGGAGCGATAAACGTGCGGCCATAGCTGATGGAACTTCCCTTCGGCATGTCGCGCACCAGACAAATGTGCGTTTTCCATGTCATCACCGGTTTGAGGAGGTTCTGGAATTCGGAGAGTGGCGAAGTCCCGTAAAGCACGATCCCAGCGCGCACCATGTCGAAGACTCCTGCAGGCTCGGCGAAAGCGAGCACCCCTGCGCTTTGGAGCACATGCGCTTTATAATCGATTGGAACCGCGGCGCGAAATTGCTTCATGATTTCGCCGAAGCGAAAAAGCTGATCGCGCGTGTAACCCGCGTCCTCGCCAGACGCAGGCAAATGAGTCGAGACGCTGTGAATCCTGATATTCGGAAATGTCGAGACTTTCTTGAGAACGTCCAATGCTTCGCCTTCCAGAACTCCCATGCGGCCCATGCCCATATCAATCTTGAAATTGACGTTTACGGGCGAGCGGTGCGCTACTCGATTGAAATCCTCTGCTTCCTCGAGCGCAGAAATGGTGGGAATGAAATTGCGCTCGGCAATTGTCGATCTCTCCGCCGGCAGTGCTGGACCAAGAATAACAATGGGATGGGAGAAGGATTCCCGGAGTGCGAGTGCCTCTTCCAGATTGGCGACGCCAAAAAGTTGAGCCTCGTCCGCAAGGGTTTCAGCTACGCCGATTAAACCGTGCCCGTAAGCGTTCGCTTTCACCACAGCGACGATTTCAGCGGAACCGACGCGCTTCCGCACGATTTTGGCATTGTGACGCAACGCGCTGCGATCGATCTCAGCCCAGCAACGATGAGTTTGCTTCATTTCGGCATAGTGATGTGCGGCTCGCGTAGGTAAATTGGTTCGAGTAGTGGCAAAGAAAAGCTGCGTTGGGGTTCTCGCGCAAGTCTGGCGAGCACAAGAGCGGATGGAAAGCGAACGACGGCGCGCTCAAAGTGCAGAAGCGGATCCGAGGTGAAAACTGGCGTTGTGATCTCGATAGTGTCGAGTTTCGATCTCAGCTCGGACTCCGAGAAAAGCGTTGGATCCTGGACCATGTTATTCGCGCGAATACGCGCAAAGAAAAACGATTTTCGGCGAGCATCACCGATCACGGAGTATTCCTCCGCGTTAGACTCCATAGCGCAGATTGACGGAAAACCGATCAGGCGCGCACCGGAAGAAATCTGCAACCCGATTGCAGCTGAAATTGCGATGCGAGTCCCCGCGTAGGAGCCAGGGCCAAGCCCGACGATAATCGCGTCTGGGGGGCCAAAATTCTTCGTTACATCAGCAAGATTTTCAAAAAAGGCGCCAGAATTTTTCCGGTCGTTCGGCCAGTCACGACTGAGACCGGCAGGGTCTTCATTCAACCACGCCAGACTGCCGCGTGCCGTGGAAAGTTCCAGCGCAAGAATTTTCACGTTCCTTGGAAAGTAATGGCGCGCTGGTTTTCCGATTTTATCTCAAACCGAAGCCAGCGCGCTGGTTCGGGAATGAATTCCGGGAAGCGATCTGCCCATTCGATCACCGAAACTCCATCGCCAAAAAAATAGTCATCGAGGCCAAGCCGTGCGAGGGACTGGCGACTCTCCACACGAAAAAAATCGAAGTGATAAACAGGTAGACGCCCATTTCGATATTCGTGCACAATCGTAAAGGTAGGGCTGAAAACGGCAGTGTTGCTCCCCATGCCGGCCACAAAGCCTTTAGTGAACAGAGTTTTGCCGCTTCCCAGTTCGCCCTGTAAAGCCAAAATCGATCCCACTCCTGCATCCTCCGCAAGTCGACGTCCGACTGCTTCAGTCTCAGCCGGGCTGTTGGAAATGAGTGTAGCCACGAGGGAGAACTTGATGGTTTCTGGTTGAAAGTTGAGAGAGGGAGCCAATACGAGTGAGCAACAATCTTGGAAATTTTTTTTGCCAACTCCGCAACAGGCGATTGCGTTCACGCCGCGAAACGGCAAACAACAATTCGTAGTCTTCGCCTTCAGAAATTGCGTTATCGATCTTTGCGCCACGGGCAACCGGCAGATTCTCCATTTCGATGGCAAATCCAACCCGGCTCGCCTTTGCAAGTCGCGGAAGATCGGCTCCCAATCCGTCGCTTAGATCCATCATTGCGTGGATAGGAAAATTTCTTGTGAGCCAGCGCGACTCGACAATCCGTGGAACAAATTGCAAATGCTTTTGTTTCAGGGCCCCCCCCAGTCGGCCTGTGACAAACAGATCGTCGCCCGCCTTGCCGCCCCGGCGCGATACGGATCGGTTTCTTTCAACAAAACCAACTACACTAACCGAAATCGCCACGGGTCCGGGTGTGCCGCTCATTTCGCCGCCAACTATGCTGACTTTAAATCGCTTCGCGGCCCGGCTCAGTCCACGATAAAGCCGCTCCACCCATTCGACCTTCGTTTTCTCGGGAGCGATGAGTGTGATGAGTGCAAATTGAGGAACGGCCGACGTGGCCGCAAAATCGCTGAGCGGACGCATCATCGCTTTCCAGCCGACATGGAGAGCGTTTGCCGTCGGCAAGAAATGCATGCCTGCGACAACGCAATCGGTCTTGAGTACAAGGAGGTTTCGATGATCGCGGGTTTCCACCACGGCGCAATCATCACCGAGGCCATTGACGACTTCTTTTCCGAGCGAAAGACGAGAAAAAACCTGTCCGAGCAGCCGGTCTTCGCCGATGTCGCGCAATTTCATTGCGGAGTGATCCCTGGAACATAAGTAGATCTTTCGGCGGACTGGAGACTGCCGCTCCCTGGACGGGTCATGGAGAAAAGATCTCCGGAAATGCAAGGGCAGTAAGCGTGAGCGAGTTGAAGAGGGAATGCATTGTCATGGCGACAAGAATGGAACCGCTCCACTCATATGCAATCGCGAAACAACCTCCCAGGACGAACAGTGGCGCAAATGAAGGTAAGTGTGCGTGCGCTGCGGCGAACAGCAGAGCGCTGAATGTGACGCCCAGCAGACGGCCGAAATAGCGCTTGAGTACGCCGTAAATAAAAAATCGAAAAAGGAACTCCTCAACCACGGGCGCGATTGCCACGGCAAAAACGATGATCATCATTCGCTGCTGAATCGTGCGCGATCCGCTAAAAAACTCGACGATGTTTTGCTTGCTGGAGCCGCCCCCAAAAAGCCGCTGGGTAATCGCGTCAGCCAACAAGATCAATGGATAAGCAAAAAACAGCAGAACCGCTCCAGTGCTCAGGGTCCTGACAAAACTTAGTCTGAAGAAGCCGCCTAACGAACCCACATCAAACCCGCGGAACTGAAGGAAGGTGATAATGACGAGCACCACGCAGCCAGTGAGAAGAAAATTTGCCAGAAGATTGCGCGCGCTGAACTGGATCGAAGGTTGCGAAACTGAGGCGCCAATGGTCAGAAAAAGGAAAAGGATCAACAGCGCAGCCAGTACTGCCTCGGGCAGTCCAAACCTTCGCGTCGTTGCCGCGTCGGCACCGAAACTGTCTGTTCGCGCGCCGATCTGATAGATCAGCGAAATATAGACATAAAGGCTGGCAAGAAGGTAAAGAAGCGAGAAGAGCAGGCTTAAGATTGAACTGGGAACGGCTCCCGATGCCGCGAAGAGGCTGCCGGATCCCATGCGTCCTTTGTCCTTACCGGGCTGGTGAAAAACGCCTGTGCGTTTGCCTCTCAGTCCCACTCTTGGTCACGCTTTTCCGGCCTAGGTGGTCGAGCAGGACCAGGACGGGTATTTGCACAATCTTCACGGCGCGTAATAACTCGGCAGGAAATACGCGCGCCCACTTTCCAGTTGTGGAATGAGTTGCTTTGGAAGTATGAGCTCAATTTTTGAATCACTCTCTCCAAATATCCGGAAGAAGCGACTCAGACTAAACGGCGGACCATATTTCACGACTTTGGCGTCCGGTGCATTTCCGAGTTCTTTCGCTTTCCCAAACGCGTCGTCCAACTCACCAAGGCCATCAATCAGTTTGTGTTCGTATGCGTCCTTTCCGGACAGGATTCGCCCGTCGGCGATCGTATTGCGCAAAAGATCTGCCGGAAGATTTCTTTCCTTCGCAACGATGCCGAGAAATTTGTCATAGGTTTTCATGATAAAGCTCTGCACGAGCTCGCGCTCTTCCGGAGTGATCGGTCGCGCACCGTTTAGCATGTCCTTGAATTTTCCGCTTTTGAAAACCACGGAAGCGAGTCCGACCTTGTTAAATAGCTGCTCGTAATTCAGCGTTTGAATGATGACGCCGATGCTGCCGGTGATGGTCGTGTCGCTTGCCATCAAAAATTTGCCGCCGCAGGAAACGTAATAGCCACCCGATGCGGCCAGTGAGTCCATGTAAACGACCACCGGTTTCCTGGCGCGCAGCTTAAGAAGCGCCTTGTAGATCGCGTCGGAAGCAGTCACTTCTCCGCCGGGAGAATCGATTTCCAACACGATGGCTTTCACGCGACTGTCATCGCGAGCCTGTTGCAGCGCCGCGCGCATGTCGTCGACCATTGAATCGGTCACAGTGCCCGGGATTGAAGAACTTATCAGGCCGCGCATGGTAATGACCGCGATCTTGTCCGTGGTCGCGCGTGCTCCCCGCTCGAGCAGGATTTCACGAAAACGGGGAATTGGTTCGGGTTCGCGGGTCCCGCCAAAACGCTGAAACTGGGTGGCTATCAACGCCAGGTTAACGAACAAACTGGCGCAAAGCGCGATGAACAAGAAAATGCTGAGACAACCGAGCTTGCGATTCGCCGCCATGACAGGACGAAACTGCCGGAGAACCGTCGCGCGCACAAGAGCTTTTCGCGTGGCGCATCTCCGCTTTAACGGTTCAACGCATCACACCTGCGTTAGAGAGTCTTCAAGTATTCGAGCAGCTTCTCTTTGTCCTGCTCCGAAAGTTGGGTGCCGTAGGTGTGCCCTTTGTTGCCGTTCCCTTTTTCCGTCGTGTCGAAAAGAAAATAAGGTTGAGTCAGCTGGCCGGTTGGCCCGGTTGGCCGCGGTGGCGGCTCTTTGAATCCAACTTTGACCGGATCGAAAACATCGTCGCCGCGATGAAAAGTTTGCGGCCGCTCACCCGGTGAATTCAACAGATCGCGCAACGTCGGCACGGAGCCATTGTGAAGGTAAGGTGCGCGCAACCAGATTCCATCCAGCGGTGGCGAAACATATCCATATGGGTCTTGCGTTTCTACCATGGGCGGCCGATCGATGCCCAGCTGTTTGACCCGCCGGTTCGCTTCTGCGGCGGCATCTTTCGACCATGAATACATCCGCTCGGGGTCAGTCCCTATCTCAGTGATCGGAACCACCTTATTTGTAAATTCAGCGCGCGGATCATGGCATGCCGCGCAGTCGCGAGCGTAAATTTTCTGGCCTTCGCTGGCCATTTGTGGATTGATCGGATTCGTCTCGGCAAAAGGCCACTTTGGTGGCGGTAGGTTGCTGAGATACTGATCTAGATCGCCCATGCGCTGTAAAAACCACGGCCGCGCCGGTGCGCCGAGCCCCAGCGCAGAATCAATCAAGACGGAGCGGACCGCCGGCGTATCGCCAGTCCAGTTCAACAACATCTGCTTCCCGGCATTATCTTTTCCACTGCGGACTCCGAGGTTCCAGATCGAAGGAAAATCGGTTGGCCCAAACGTGTTGTCCTCCGCCATGCTGGTCATAAAATATTTTGTCAGGTTCATGGCATCGTCGCGTCCCGGCCCCCAGTGGGGCTTGGGTTTGCCGCCGGTGACATAACGTTCCATCCATGTGAATTGTTTTTCCTGCTGGAGCAGCGCCTTTTTAGTGAATGGAATCAACAGGTAACGATAAATCTGCCGGTCGATGAACGAGAGGCCGCCATTGCCGTAATTGTTCGCGTTCACCAGACGGATTTCATTCATGATGATGTCCGAATTGAAGCGAGGATCGTGTGCTGCCTTGAACAAAAAGCGCAGCATGTTTTGGACATTGTTCATATGGCCTGGCCCCGCGACGACAACGTGCGGCACTTCATCTTCTTTCAATCGGTAGGTCGCAGTATGGCAGACTGCGCAGTTGTTCGTGATTCGCGAGAAGCCGACGACCTTTTTCGAAAAGCCGACCGGAATTTCATGGCCTTCTTCCCAAACCACTCCAAGCGACTTGTAGCCGCCCGGCCCAGGCATCAGCTCTGGGAAAATACGCGGCAAGACCATCCAGAGATAATACGGGATGCCGCGATCGCCTTCGGCGCCAAGCGACCCGTATTTGAAATGTTCCTCCTCGTTCGCAAAAACTTCCTTCTCTTCTCGGAAAAATTTTGTCCACGTAAAGAAAGCGCCAAGCACGAGGAGGATCACAATCACAGCCGCGGTGACCCAAATGATGCGTTTTGTTTTAGGTTGCAGCCTCATTGGTTTATTGATCGGGTTTGGATCAAAAGGTTTTCAGATACTCGACGATCGCGTCTTTTTCCTGAGCAGACAGCATCGTCCCGTAGGCCGGCCCTTCGTGACCGACATTTGAATTGCCCTCATTCCGATCACGTGGTGTCGTGCCGCCTGGCTTCACTTGTGTGTCGAACCTGAAATATTCTCTTGGATTGTCGGGTTCATCCTTGCTGCGTCCCTCCGCGTCGAACCGGCTTACGTCTGAAACAAAACCGACTTTCACCGGCTCGAAGACATCGTATCCGCGATAGAAAACCGCGGGACGTTCGGCACCGGGATTTAGAAGATCACGCAGCGTCGGTACCGAACCGTTATGCAGAAACGGCGCGCGCAACCAGACGCCGTCCAGCGGCAAATTGACGTAGCCAAAAGTTTTGCGGAAATGACTAAACCGCCACGGGTAACCGGCATAGAGCGTATTCTGCACCGCAGCTAGCTCTTCTGTATATGAGTCGAGCCGGTGAGGGTCGGTGCCGATTTTGTCGATAGGCACTATGTCGCCGACGTACTCGCCATTGAAATCTCGGCCATTGCGCCCGTGACAATTGCCGCAGTACTGCGCGTAGAGCTTTTCGCCCTGCGCGCTGCGTTGTCCGTTAATTGGAAACGGATATTTCGGCGGTTCCTTGTGAAGTAACCACTGCTCGATGCGCGCCATTTGTTTCAGATCGATCGTTGGGGGAAATGCGCCGGTGCCGAACGCAGCGCTCTTGTTGCGCTCCTCCATCATGCTGTTATTGCCGTCCCAATGCGCGTGAATGTTTTTCTCTTTGCGCGGGCCTTGCAGCCAGATGGAGGGCAAATCGCAGAGACCTACCAGCTCGCGCGTTTCTAGTTTTTCCAGGGGAAATTCCAAAAGCGTTTTCGCTGGGTTGAACGTGTCAGTGCGCCCGGGGCCAGCGTCCGGTTCCCAATCACCGAAGCGAAAATGGCCTTTCAACATGAGTAGCCGCTCGCGCATCAAAGGAATGGCGTAGTAGCGCAGGAGCAGGCGATTGATCACATCATATTTCGCACCGATCCCTTCCATCTCAGCGAGGATCCGTGGAGCGTTGAAACGTTGATCTGATGCACAGGCGAAAATAAAACGCTCGAACGCCTCAAGATCGACAGTGTTCGACGGCATGCCAGCGTAAATGGCGCGCGGACTTTGGGGGCTTCCGCGCACAGAACCAGCGTGACAAATCGCGCAGTTCAAGAAGACGCGATCAATTCCCTGTGTGTTGCGACGTGAGACACCGATCGGCAGATCCTTGCCTGGCTCGTAGAGAAAGCCTAACGACGCGTATTCAGTACCCGGGGTAAAGGTTTTACCCGGTAAATATTCAGGAAACATTTTGGGCAGCACCTTCCAAATCCAGTAAGGAATGCCCGATTCGCGCTCGCCACC
>Ga0193722_1000039_pt1 | contig 30578 bp, 26 predicted proteins | sample H2m1metaG_FD_143044 | JGI IMG/M metagenome (GOLD analysis project Ga0193722, IMG submission 143044) | Soil microbial communities from a riparian zone of the East river system, Colorado, United States - H2m1 | ecosystem: Environmental > Terrestrial > Soil > Riparian zone | place: USA: East River...
CATAACGTATCGGCAACAACGGCAACGCCTTCGGCCTGATTGGCAAATACGCTTCGCTGAACTTTGATCACGTGCTTTACTCCTTTCACTGCTTTTGCAGCACTGTCGTCAAAACTTTTTACTTTTCCCACAAAGCGCGGACTCCGTTCTACCACCGCATACAGCATGCCTGGCAATTTCTTATCCATGCCAAACTGCGCCCGGCCATTGGTTTTAAGAGGTGTGTCCTGCCTAGGCATGGACTTACCGATGATCTTATAATCTTTCCGTTCTTTCAGAACCACCTCTTTGGGAGGCGACAATTTGGAGGCTTCTTCTACAAGATCTCCATACCCCAGCTTCTTACCGGATGGGCGATGAAGGACCTGACCATTTTCCGCATAGCATTCTTGCCGGGTCGCGTTCCATTTCTTTGCTGCAACTTCAATCAGCATTTCCCTGGCAACTGCCCCGGTGCGGAGGAGTTCTTTATACGACCCGCGGACGGTGGAACTCCCGCCGGTTATCTGACTTCCGTATTTATGCTGGTCTCCGCTCGCAAATAAAATGGTCACCTGGTCCAGGTTTACTTCCAGTTCCTCGGCGATCATTTGGGGCACAACCTGAAAGGCTCCCTGGCCCATTTCAGAGCGATGATTCAGGATCGTGACGTTGCCCTTCCTATCAATGGAAATCCAGGCACTGAGGTCAATACCCATATTTTCCGCAGCCTCTTTCGTTATTACAGCGCTTTCCTTACCTGACGCAGGGAAATAAAAGCCCAGGGCAAGGGCCGTGCCGGTCATACCGGAAAGCTTAAGGAAATTTCTTCTTGATTGAGATAAATTCATTGTTTCCATGGCTTATGACTTATTTTGCGGATGCTTTTTGAGAGATCACCTTTGAAGCAGCCTTAATGGCTTTGCGGATCCGGGGATAGGTTCCGCACCGGCAAATGTGCATTTGCATGGCGCGGTCAATTTCTTCATCCGAAGGATTTGTGTTGCGATCGAGCAGGGAGGCCGCAGCCATGATCTGTCCCGATTGGCAATAGCCACATTGGGGGACTTGCTCTTTGATCCACGCTTGCTGTACCGGATGATTGTTGTCTTCGGATAGCCCTTCAATCGTAGTAATGTTCTGTGTCGTCATTGCAGACACAGGCATGGAACACGAACGGATGGGTTTTCCATTCGCAAGGACGGTACACGCACCGCACTGCGCTATGCCACATCCGTATTTTGTACCGGTCAGGCCAACCAAATCCCGGATCACCCAAAGAAGGGGCATTTTAGGATCCGCTTCTATCGTGTGAGCCTGGTTGTTAATTTTGAGTGTGTAAGTTGCCATAAGGTGGGAGTTTGAATAGGGTTAAAAATAGCAAAATTCATTTTAATAACCTTGTTAAAAAGTTGTTAAGAAGTGCCCCATTTCTACGATGCAATTGATTTTGGAGACGAACGGTACAATTATTGACGCCTGACTAAAAAAGTAAGACTATGAAATCCTTCTTCTTCATTCTAAGTTTCCTCTCCGCCTTTCTTCCGGCCACGACGCAGGGTCAAAACCTCACGTTGACCGTCGTTATCAGAAATATCAGGAATGATAAAGGAACCATAGCCGCCGCGCTGTATCAATCCGAAGAAGAATTCATGAAAAAAACCTGGCAATCCAGAAGCATACCTTCCAGAAAAGGGGAGGTGGAATTGGTTTTTGAAAATATACCAGCCGGAGATTATGCTGTCAGTGTGATGCATGATGCCAACAAGAATGGAGTGCTCGATACCAATTCAATGGGGATTCCCCGGGAAGGATTTGGCTTTTCCAATGATGTCGCAGGGACGTTTGGGCCTCCGGGTTTTGATAAAGCAAAATTCACTATTACAAATGAGAAGGGGTTAGTCATTACAATGAAGTACTACTAAGTCAATTTAAGTCTCAAATTTCAATCGATTGCACTAATTCTGGTGTAGTTCCCCAATTTTAAATTTCACAACTTTGAAAATCATGGTCAACTCATCCGAACTTTTTCCATACCAATTCGACAAAAAATACGCCAAGCCCATTGCTTATTTCTCGATGGAGTTTGCCATCGATCAGCCTTTGAAAATCTACAGCGGGGGATTGGGATTCCTGGCGGGTTCGCACATGCGGAGTGCCTATGAATTGAAACAAAACGTGATCGGCATCGGTATCCTATGGAAGAAAGGGTATTATGACCAGGTGCGCAACCAGGACCAAACCCTTAAGGCAGAATTCCGGGACAAGGATTATTTTTTTCTTTCCGACACGGGAATTGTTTTTCCCATCACGATCCACGGCGCAAAGGTCTTTGTAAAGGCATTCTTGTTAAAGCCGGAAGTCTTTCAGACTGCCCCATTGTTTTTGCTTACCACGGATATTCCGGAGAATGATTTTCTGGCGCAGACAATCAGTCACCGGTTGTATGATCCCAATCAAACTACCCGTATTGCACAATCGATTTTATTGGGGGTCGGAGGAGCCAGGCTGTTGGATGAATTGGGGCGGGAAACGGAAATTTATCATATGAATGAAGGTCACGCCCTGCCGATGTGCTTTTATTTACTTAATAAATTCAAGGACATCAATGAAGTTAAGAAGCGCGTTGTATTCACGACTCACACTCCGGAGAAAGCCGGCAATGAAGAGCACAGTGTACCGCTCCTCAATGGGATGAACTTCTTTGATGGACTGACACAAAAGCAAGCGGAAGAATACGTTCACCCTGAAAATGGTGTATTGAATTATACGCTTACCGCATTGAGGTTGTCGAAAATTGCTAACGGTGTATCTCAGCTCCATGGAGAGGTTTCCCGGAAGATGTGGAAAGACTTCAAAGGAATATCTCAAATCATCGCCATTACCAATGCCCAAAACAAAACTTACTGGAGCGACCCTGACCTGGACAAGGCATTGGCCAATCAAGATGACAAGGCCCTGGTGTCGCGCAAACTGGAACTGAAGCGAAAACTATTTCGTGTGGTGGCCAATCAAACCGGGAAATTGTTTGACGAAAATGTGCTCACGTTGGTGTGGGCGAGGCGTTTCGCGTCCTATAAACGGGCTAATCTTTTGCTCTCCGACTTTGGCCGGTTTTTGAAAATCGTTGAAAATAAAGATTATCCTATCCAGGTGATCTGGGCGGGTAAACCCTATCCGGAAGATTATGCGGCCATCAATTTGTTCAATGAGATTTATTGGCAAACCAAGGATGTGGCCAACTGTACCGTGGTCACCGGGTATGAACTTTGGCTATCCGGCCATTTAAAAAAAGGCTCCGATCTTTGGCTGAATAATCCCAGGATGTACCATGAGGCCTCCGGCACCTCGGGGATGACGGCTGCATTGAACGGTTCGATCAATCTCTCCATTCCGGACGGATGGGTACCTGAATTCGCCAAACACGGTAAAAATAGTTTCATCATCACACCTGCCGGCGATGAGTTGACAACAGAAGAAAAGGACAAGCAGGAAGCCAACCATTTGTTTGAACTGCTGGAAAAGGAAATTATTCCGATGTATTATAAAAGTCCCGACAAGTGGGTGACGATGATGAAGTCAGGCATGCATGATGTGTTGCCTTATTTTGATTCTTCCCGCATGGCACAGGAGTATTATGATAAATTGTATCTAAGTTGAGAGTACCTCCCCCAAAACAAAAACCTGAAATAAGTCAATTTTTCACCGACGAGGCGCGGAGGCGGCAAAGTAGGCGCAGAGGCAACAGATAATTCGGTTTGACTTTCAAACAATACCTATTTAGTCAACCCCGGAGAGTGCGCAAGGGCGAACCGTTACACCTGCACACCACATAGCGCGGCTAACGTATCCACCACAAAATCGATTTCTTCGGGTTTGTTGTACTTGCTGAAAGAAAAGCGAATTGCTCCACGCCTGGAATTGGGATACAACGCTCCTAAAACATGAGAGCCCGTACTGGCGCCGCTGGAACAGGCGCTGCCACCCGAGGCCGAAATTCCCTGCAGGTCCAGATTGAACAGAAGCATTTCATTTTCTTCTGATTCAGGCAAACTGATATTCAACACCGTGTACAAGCTTTTTTCCAGGTTGGCGGAGTCACCGTGGAAGGATACACCGGGGATCGTTTCTTTTAGTTTGTTTATCATCCTTGATTTTAAGCCCTTTATATATACTTCGTGTTCAGCCATGTCGCGGTAGGCAATTTCCAATGCCTTTGCCAAACCGATAATACCGTAGGTATTTTCAGTTCCACCCCGCATATTGCGTTCCTGCGCACCCCCATGGATCAGTTGTGAAATCTTCCTGTCCTTGCGGATGTACATGAAGCCGGCTCCTTTCGGCCCGTGAAATTTATGGGCAGCGGCGGCCATGCCACAAACTGCGAGTGTTTTCATATCATGCCGATAATGGCCGATGGTCTGAACCGTGTCGGAATGAAAGAAGGCTTTATGGCGTTCGGTCAGTTCACTTACACGATGAATGTCCAGCACATTTCCTATCTCATTATTTGCGTGCATCAGCGACACCAGCGCACCGGGATACTGTTTCAACAGGTCGTCAAGATGGTCCATATCCACGTGTCCCTTTTCATCAAGTTGAACGTAGTGCAGTTGGATCGCTCCCTTTTTTTCTAAAACCCCCAACGTATGTATCACGGCATGGTGCTCGATGGGAGTCGAGATGGCGTGTTTTATACCAAACGTCTGGAGGCTGCTAACGATGAGGGTATTATCGGCCTCGGTGCCTCCGGAAGTAAAAATGATTTCACCTGGAGTACAGTTCAACAGCTCAGCCACCTTCTTTCGGGCAGACTCAATGGCGGCACGAACTTTTCTGCCGTGAGCGTGCGTGGACGAGGGATTCCCAAAGTCCTCCAATAAAAAAGGTTTCATCGCTTCAAATACTTCCGGGTCAAGGGGAGTCGTGGCGGCATTGTCAAGATACACTTTCATACGTCAGTCCAAATTTCGGCAAAAATCTATAGTTTCTAGCCCTTCTGAGCGCTTAGTTCCTTTATATCGTCGATGATTTTACTGGCTAATGCTGCCGCTTTGTACTCCGATTGCGATTCAGCAAAAATGCGGATGATGGGCTCGGTATTGGACTTCCGGAGTTGAACCCACTCCTTTTCTTTTTCGAAGTCAATCCGTACACCATCCACGGTATCGATTTTTTCATTCCGGTACTTCGATTTTAAGTTTTCCAATACCTGGTCAACGTTGATGTCCGGGGTCAGGGCCATTCTGTTTTTTGAAATAAAGTACGCCGGATACGACTGGCGAAGTTCTGAAGCCGTTTTGACCGACTTCGCCAGGTGCGTCAGAAACAAAGCAATTCCAATGAGTGCATCCCTGCCGTAATGAAGATCGGGAACAATAACACCGCCGTTTCCTTCGCCGCCGATCACGGCCCTGGTTTCCTTCATGGCGGCAACCACATAAGCCTCACCAACTGCGGACGCCGTGTACTTGCCGCCGACTTTTTCAGTAATATCCCGCAACGCACGGGTGGAGGAGAGGTTGGAAACCGTATTTCCCTTTTTTCTGCTCAACACATAATCCGCGACAGCCACCAACGTGTACTCTTCACCAAAGGGGATTCCGTTTTCCTGGATAAAGGCCAGCCTGTCCACGTCCGGATCAACAACGATACCCAAATCGTATTTTCCCCCTTTTAGGATTTTTGAAATCTCCCCGAGATGCTCGGGGAGGGGCTCGGGATTATGAGGAAATTTTCCCGTGGGATCACAAAACAATTTCCTAATGTTCTTCACGCCTAAGGCCTTGAGCAGTTCGGGAACAGCAATTCCACCGGTGGAATTTACCGCGTCTACAACAATTTTAAATTTTGCTTTCTTGATCGCTTTCGCGTCCACCAGGGGATGCTTCTTTATCAAGGCGATGTGTTTGGCAATGTAGTCGTTGTTCTTTTTATACAGCCCCAATTTCTCTACGGAAGCAAAATCAAACTTTTCTTCTGTTGCCAGTGATAGTACGAGCTTACCATCGGCCCCTGATATGAACTCCCCTTTTTCGTTCAGGAGTTTCAGAGCGTTCCATTGAATGGGATTATGGCTGGCGGTGAGAATAATTCCTCCCCCTGCTTTTTCAAGGGCAACGGCAATTTGAACGGTGGGGGTGGTAGATAATCCGAGATCCACTACATCTAAACCTAGTCCCTGCAGCGTGGAACTCACCAGTGAACTCACCATCTCCCCGGAGATACGGGCATCGCGCCCGATCACCACCTTTTTCCCGTTGCGCAACTTAATCCAGGTACCAAACGCAGCCGCAAATTTTACAACGTCAACAGGGGTAAGGGCATCACCGGGTTTGCCACCGATGGTACCCCGGATGCCGGAAATCGATTTAATCAGCGTCACAGATCAGGATTTGGTAAATGCGACGGCAAAAGTAAGGAGTAATTTGTGGATGTGCGAATCCTGCATCATGAATGAACTTAGCCAAAGAAATCTTTATATTTGTCTTTGACGAGCAACGCTATGATCATCACATTGAACAAAAGCATTTCCCCGGAGCAAATCGAAAAAAAATTACGCCGTCGGGAACCCGCCAAGGTTATTCGGGCGAAAAAGCACTTGGGTAAAGTAGCGTGGGGTGAAGATGCCTTGACCTACCAAAAGCGCAAAAGGAATGAGTGGGGTTAGAATTGTTTCGGATACAAACCCGCTGATCTATTTGCTGAATGGAAATGAACAGATTGCAAACCATCTTGATGGAAAAGAATGTTGGACTCGGTCATTTCTGAATTGGAATTGTATGGTAAAAAATTACTTACCACAACTGACAAAAGAGAAATCGATTCTCTCCTCAGTAGTTGCTTTATAATTGATCTGCTCCCGGAAGTCAAGAAGTTGGTGAAGGGACTTCAACAAAGCTCCACCTTAAAATTGCCGGATGCTATTATTGCTGCGACGGCCTTATACTTAAACCTGCCATTGCTAACCGCAGATAGAACATTCAAGAAGGTAAAGGAATTAGAACTCGTGCTCATCACCTTCTGAGGAAAGGCGCTATGAAAAAACCATTTTCCTTACCCGACTTGAACCGCGAAGCCAAACTAAAAGCCTTTGACCGTCTGCTCACCATCATGGACGAGCTGCGCGAAAACTGTCCCTGGGATAAAAAGCAAACACTGGAGACGTTGCGTCACCTGACCATTGAAGAGACCTACGAACTTTCTGACTCGATTCTCGATGGCAACCTGCAGGAAATAAAAAAAGAACTCGGCGACTTGATGTTGCACAACGTTTTTTATGCACGGATCGCCTCCGAACTCAAAGCGTTTGACATCGCCGACGTGTTGAATTCCATTTGCGAAAAGCTCATTGAACGGCACCCTCATGTGTACGGTGATGTGATTGCGAATGATGAAGAAACAGTCAAGTCCAATTGGGAAAAAATAAAATTGAAAACCGGAAATAAATCCGTCCTCGAAGGTGTGCCGAAATCGCTGCCGACCCTGGTCAAGGCCATCCGGATCCAGGATAAAGCACGGGGCGTGGGTTTTGATTGGGAGAAAAAAGAGCAAGTGTGGCAAAAAGTGGAGGAGGAGATGGAGGAATTCAAGAACGAATTTAGCGGACTGACAGACGGTGATCCCGGCAATCATCAGGACACCAAAGAGAGGGCGATGGCTGAATTTGGCGACCTGTTGTTTTCACTGGTGAACTACGCACGCTTTATCGGAATTGATCCCGAAGAGGCCCTCGAACGGACCAACAAAAAATTTATCCGTCGCTTTCAGTATCTAGAAACCGAATCGGCGAAAGACGGAAAGAAAATGGGGGAGATGACCCTCTCGGAAATGGATGAGTACTGGGAACGCGCGAAGACGACTGGTGCTTAGGGTTGGTGGGGAACATTCACCATCGGGCAATTGCTTTGCCTACTGCCCTTTGCCTACTGCCTACTGTGTTCTGCCTACTACCTCTTCGCCTTAATATTGAACGTCCCCCTGAACTTCTCAGCCCGATCCGGGTAATCGGTAATAAAGCCATCGACATTCCAGTTTTTTAGCTCGAGCATTTCCGAGACATCATTGACCGTCCACGGGATGACACGCATTTTTAATTCATGGCAGTGCTTGATCTCGTCCCGGGAAAGCAGCATGTAGTCGGGACTGTAAATAGAGGGGGTAAATCCGAGGTCCTTTATATTTTCATCAATGGTCTTCAGGTTATCTACGAGGGCTGACAATCGAACCTCCGGATAGGTTTCATGCCAGTATTTTAACACACGAAAATCAAATGACTGGATAATCACACGGTCGAGCGGCACATATTGATCGATGAGACTATAAACCAAGTCTGAGAATTCTTTCGGGGAGGGTTGGAATTTGCCGTACAATTCTTTTTCGGACTTAATTTCGATGTTGTAGTCCACTTCATACCGGCTAAAATTCTTAATGTAATTTTCTACCGACACCATAACATCACTGAGCAAAGGCTTGACGGCTTTCATTTTCTCCTGCCCGGGAAATTTCACATTCCCCCGCGAGCCGCAATCAAATTGTTTTATCTCCTCGTAGGTCATCCGGTAGAGGTTGTATTTCTTTTCCTCTTTTTCTTTGACCGGCTTTCCTAACGCATTCGTGCAAATGCCCGCCGACATCCACGGCTCGTGCGACACGACGACCTGCTTGTCCCGCGTGATCACCACATCCATTTCCAATGTAGTAACTCCTGTATCCAGGGCAGTCAGGAAAGCCGGGATCGTGTTTTCCGGCTTAAGGCCCCGGGCCCCCCGGTGTCCCTGAATATCAAACCGGGGAACCGAGACCTGTGCCATCAAGGAAGTAGTCATGGCAAAAGAGATGAAAAAAATTGGTGGACGCATAGGGCAAAGGTACGGTTTATGGAAACCTTCTGTAGATGAATTTACGAGGAAGAAAGCGCACCAGCCAAATAGTATTACCCCGTATAACAGCACCAATCCGGTAGGAATAATGCGGACCCTTTACATAAATTCTGTATTGCGTGGAATAGCCACGGAGAAGTTTTAGACCGGTTATATTTTCCTTAGTATTTGCCCTTTCAATCTGTTCTATTTTTTCTGTCAAGGCCTTCAGAAGGGTGTGATTAGCAACCCGGTCGGTATCGCGTTTAAAGGCCGGCTTGATGATAAGTCTCATCCAGTCCGTTTACCGATTCGTTTGGCCAAATACTTTTTGAAGGCAGCGGAGGAAATGTATCCTTTTTCCTTATACCCCGTCTTAATTAATTCAGCAAAATACAGTTCCTCCACATCTTTGCCACGGCTCAATACTTTTCCTGAACGCAATTGGCCGATAAGTTCGACAATCAGATCAGCGTCTTTTTTGTTCTTGAATTCGGCTAGTAATACGGCACTCATATCTGTTATTTAACTTTTATAAAGGTCGTAATTTTTCAGGAGCATACGATGCCGAACGTTTTTTTATTTTATAAAAACTCCCTTTGTTTGATGTTATCCCCCGATGATCATCCGGTTACCCCGGCCACCTTTGCGCATCCCGCCCATGGGATTAAGTTGTTTGTTCAGCGAATACGTGAAACTGACCATGAAGAACCGGCCAAGGTTGTTGGTAGTCTGTTGCTGAAGATAGTTGGTGCTGGCGGATTGGGTAACGCTGAGGCTGCGGTTCAATAAATTGTTTACGCCCACTTTTATTTCACCTGTCTTGTTTTTCAACACGAATCGCGAGACGGACGTATTCCAAAGGGGGATCGACTGATGGAAGTCGGTCGTTGCGCTGGCATATACAAAATAGTCCATCTCTGTATTAAAGGCATAGTTCTTTAAAAAATTGACATTCACCTCGGCGCTGTAGGTTTTGTTGAAATAGGTCTGGTTCTGTTGCGAGTTGAAACTATATTTTGTTTCCTGGTGGCTGAGATTGGAACTCAAATCGACGATGAGAATTTCTTTAAAGGAGTAATTATAGCGGAGGGTCCCCCCGAGCGTCTGCTGATGAATAACGTTCTCAACCTCGTTGGTTAAATTGATCCCGCTCGACGCAGAATAGCTGGGCCCAACGTTGAACCGGCTATGGATCACGTTTACCGGTATGCCGACATTGAAATTGCCTGACAAGTTCATGTTGTATTTTACGTTGACCGGCTTTGTAATGCGGATAAAGTCGGGCGTAGTGGTCTGGGAGTTGACAATGGCATTGGCGGTGTAGTTGCCGTTAAGGAAGGCAAAAAAGTTCATGAAGCTGGAGGGATTGAACAGCGTAAAATTCGTCCTGATCTGGTGAGAATAGGCAGGCTGGAGGAAGGGATTTCCCACCGTCTGATTGAGTTGGTCGGTATTGTTCAGGACGGGCTGGAGCTGCTGGATGCCGGGCTCCTGCATGGACGTGGTGTAATCAAACCGGAGTCGTTTGAAATTGGAAAAATCGAAGTTGAAATGCAGGACGGGCAATACGGCTTGAAACAGCCGGTCGATTGTTTCATGCCTGGAGATGAGGTCCCCCTTCAAACGTGTTTGTTGCAGCGCAGACCCAACGGTAAGATTGAATTTGTCCCGGTTGATACGGAAGTTGATGCCCGGGCGACTATACAGGTAATAGCTAGTGTATTGATTACTGAGCGAATCGTTAAACGTCTTTTGTTCATTCTTCACATCGTACACATCCCGATTCACCTTATTGATATCGGTTGTGAAATTATAGTTTGCCTCGATGTATTTTCTTCCTCCCAGCGGTTCCGTGTACGAAACTGATATTCCGTAGGTTGGACTGATTGTCGATTGTGAATTGGTTTGTTGGACGTTCTGTGTACCCTGGCCGCCGGTGTAGAACTGGTTGATCGATTGAAGGCTTCCGTTGGCCAGGCTTTGGGTATAGCCGAACGTCAGGTTGGTTGAAACCGTTCTTCCCTTTTTGTGAAAGCGGTGGCGGTACAACAGGTTTGAATTTAAGTTCATATTGTTGCCTGCCGCGCTGGTGGATTGATTATTTTCATTTGTCAACGTGGTGTTGCCTACGTTCCATGTCATGCCATTGCTGTGGAGATCTTGCTGGGAAAGAGTATAGGCGATGTTACCGTTGAACTTCAGCGAATTGGCAGAGTCGATTTTGTGATCGAGGGTCACATTGACCCTGTGATTATTGTTGATGGTATTTTGGCGGCTGTTCTGGTCGAAATTATAACTGCCGTTTGGCAAGTAGTTAATTCGGCCGAGGAGGGTAATGAGATTTTGATCGAGGCGGTTGTAAAAATAACTTCCATTGATTTTAGTTTTGTTGTTGTTGAAGGTCTGGTTGGTGTTGATCCCGCCGGCGAGATTGGTGACAATTCCATTTTGGCGTCCGGTATTGATTTGAGCGCCGCTTTGGTTATTGCCACCGGCTTGAATAGTCACCCCTCTGCCACCACCTCCGCCCCCGCCTGACGTTCCGTTGAAGTTGGCATAGTCTCCAATAGAGAAGCCTTGCTCATTCGTGTTGTTACCCATTCCAAGAAAAGACAATTGATTGCCTTTATCAAAACGGTTGATACTTGCCTTGGCTTGAAACCGGTTGTTCGTTCCCACACCGGCCATGTCATTGCCAAAGGCGGCATGCCGCTTTTCTTCCTTTAATTCCAGGTTGATCGTTTTTTCGCGTTGCCCGTCCTCAATACCTGAAAACACAGTTTGGTCGGATTTTTTGTCATAGACCTGAACCTTATCGACTGCGTCTGCCGGGAGGTTGCGGGTGGCGAGTTTGGGGTCTTGCCCGAAGAATTCCTTTCCATCGACCATTACACGCTGTACTTGTTCACCCTGCGCTCGGATCGTACCGTCATTATCCACTTCCAGGCCGGGCATTTTTTTTATCAGGTCCTCCGCCGTCGCGTTAACCTTGGTCTTGAATGAACTGGCGTTAAATTCAATCGTGTCTCTTTTCACTACGACAGGCGGCTTGTCCTCCCGGATCACGACCTCATTCAGCATCGTGGATTTGTTCAGCAGCCTGATCTGGCCCAGGTTGACTTCGGTCATGCCCTCACCGGGAATAATCCTTTTCATGTAAGGGGCAAAACCCAAGAAGGAAACTTTAAAAAAGTATTCACCCCGGACTACATTCCGGATTTCAAAGAAACCCTTGCTATCACTCGTGCCAAAATTTACTAAAGAAGAATCTTTTGACTGTAAAATAATAACCGTAGCGGACGGAAGGGGACTGGACGCCGAATCCAGCAACTGGCCCTTGATGGTAAGTTTTTGGGCAAAACCCAGGTGAGCGGATAAAATGAGAGAGAAGAGAATAATTTTTTTCACGAAGGACCAGGTTTTCTCAGGGCGCGTTTCTAATTCTGAATGATCATTCGGCCGCCCTCTCTTCTTTTTTTCATTTGTTCATCTACCATTTTCCTGAATTCGGCTTGTGTTGTCTTTTGACCGCGGGTAGGGACGTTCAACTCATTTTTCTTCAGTGGCCTTAATTCTATTTTCTTTGCAACGATAACGCGTTCGCCGCTGTTGAAGTCAACAGCCAAAATAGCTCCGGGAAGGGTATTGAAGCGATCGGGCCCGAGAAACGGCCGTAGCCGATCTGTGTACCATGCGGTAATGGTTTGCTTGCGCTCTTCATCGGTATAGAAGGCTTGCTTGCACTCATATCCCATAATGGTTTTAGTCTCGGTGCCAAATTTCCAGGGCGCCATTCTTACCGAATCATCGATCAGATAATCTTTGCCCATGAACTCCTGCAGGGAAGTAACCTTGCCGGAAGGTGCATTGCAATAAATTTCAATGCGTTGCCGAAAAACCCTTCGTATCCGTCCTCCGCTGTTTTCTGTATCGTCCTCTTCCTCTTCTTCGATCAACGGCTTGTATAACGACTCCGTTGCAGTAAAGAAAAGCTGCTGTTTGAATGTCCTGAACTCCGGAACCATCGCCTTCATGTCCTGGCGGTCCGCCGGCAACGTACGGTGAACGTTGATGCTGATTTCATAGGTAATGACTCCTTCCTGGTCCTGGCCAAAGGCGACATGGGCGGCAATGAGCATAATGATTACGCCGATGAGCAAAATGATTTTCTTCATACCCTTATTTTTAATGTAAATCTACGACCCGGGTGGGAGCGCTCGGGTTAATAATCATGAAAGGAATGTTAATTAACGTTAAAAACGAACCGAGAAGACTTTCTAGCCTTTACCTTTGTTTTGGCCGTGAAGAAACCAAAAAACGCAGTAACCGTCGCCCTCATGCTCAGCAGCATTTTGTTGTTGTTGGTGCTTCAGGTTCTTTGGGTGCGGAGTTCCTACCATAAGGCATTTGACGATTTTCATAAGGAAACGAACATGCTGTTCAGAAATACCGTCATGGCCATGCGCGACTCCATCGTCCAGCGGAGCATGGTGACCCTTCCGGGCGATAGTGTCCATGGAAAAAACGGTCGATTTCATTCATTGGACTCGGTGTTGATCCGCAAGGATTTTCCGGACAGCTTGATGGAACGATTCGATCGTCATGAGCGAACCTCCTTCATCAAGGTTCTGGTAGGTCCGGATAGCAGCGACTCGTTGAATCAATCGATCAAGCCTCTGGTTTCCCGATTTTATAATAATTCCCACAGGCAAGGTAATTTCATTTTTCGCCTGGGACCCGATTCACTGAACACAGATAGTATCCATTACCACTTCAGGACGGCTTTGTCAAATGCCGGACTCGACTTGCCTTTTCAAGTGGTCCAATTGAAACGGGGGGAGAAACTGCCTTTCCACAAGAGCCTATTATTTTCAGATCTGGTTCGCACCAATTCCGGGAATCGTTATGCCGCTTCTTTTTCAGGTATCAATAGCCTCCTCCTCAAAGAGATCATTCCGCAAGTTCTTTTTTCAGCCTTCCTGACCATTCTCACGATTGGATCCTTCTATATGATGTACCGCAGTGTATTGACCCAACAGCAAATGGCGGAACTTAAAAATGATTTTATCAATAATGTCACGCACGAATTGAAGACACCGATCACTACGGTACGAGTCGCGTTGGAAGCATTGCAGGATTTTAAGGGACTTGATAACCCCCAACTCACCCGCGAATACCTTGACATTGCGCAAAATGAATTGTCCCGCCTTACTCTCCTTACAGATAAGATTCTAAGAACCGCCGTTTTCGAAAAGAACGGAGTGGTGTTTCAACCTGAAAAGGTGGACCTCGAAAAATTGGTCGAGCAAATTCTCGCCTCTATGAAACCGGTGTTTGATAAAAGCGGCGCTGCCGTAACCTTTGCCAAAGAAGGAAGCGACTTTATTTTATCAGGTAGTGTTGAGCACCTGACCAATGTTTTTTATAATCTCCTCGACAATGCCCTCAAGTACAGTACCTCTCCTCCTGAAATAAAGGTAGTTGTCAAAGGCGGAACAGACAACATGCTCCTTTCTGTACGGGACAATGGGCAGGGTATTGCTTCTGAATATCATAAGAAGGTCTTTGAAAAATTCTTTCGCGTCCCCACAGGCGATGTGCATAATGTGAAGGGCTATGGACTAGGACTGAGCTATGTCGACAGTGTTGTCCGAAGTCATCACGGGACCCTCCATCTTGAGTCCGAACCCGGAAAGGGCAGCTGTTTTATTATTACCCTGCCTAAGAATGAAAAAAACTAAGATCCTCTATGTTGAAGATGAACCCTTTCTTGGCAAAATCGTCAAGGAAACCCTGGAGAGCCGTGATTATGAAGTGAATATGGTTTCCGATGGTCGTCTGGTGATGAATTTATTTACACAGGAAAAACCGGATATTTGCGTGCTGGATATCATGCTGCCAAACAAGGACGGATATGCAATAGCCAAAAGTATTCGCCAGGTGGATCCCTCCATCCCGATTATTTTTGTGACCGCTAAGACACAGACGGTGGACCTGCTGAAAGGATTCGAGTCCGGGGGGAATGACTATCTGAGGAAGCCATTCAGTATGGAGGAACTCATTGTTCGCATCAATAACCTTTTATTGCTGTCGCATAAAAAGGGTGATCCTCGCCAAGAAACGATCCTGCTCGGAAAATTTCAATTTCACCCGCAACGCTATGAATTGAGGAAAGAGGATTCTGTAAAGAAGCTATCCCATCGAGAGACGGTGCTCCTTCAGATTTTATCGGAGAATCAAAACGCAACGGTAAGTCGTAAAGATGTGCTCATGCGCGTGTGGGGCGACGACTCGATTTTCAACTCACGGAACCTGGACGTTTACATCACCAAGCTTCGCGACTATCTCAAAGACGATCCCTTCGTTCAGATAACGACTATCAAGGGCGTAGGCTATCATTTTGGCGTGGGGTAAATCCGGCGAAAGTGTTTAGATTTGTTGAAGACCACCCTTGTTGGCCAAGCACGCTATGTCAAATTGGAAAATCAGGCTCTCGCTTTTTCTCAATTACTTCGTCTTTGCCATCCTTCTCAACAGCGTAGGAACTGTAATCCTGCAGGTGCAATCCAACTTCAGTGTTTCGGAATCATCAGCCAGCGTGCTGGAGGCATTCAAGGATCTAAGCATCGCCGCTGTATCCTTCCTGGTGGCATCGTACATCACCAGGATCGGCTATAAAAACGCCATGCTTATCGCACTCGGGTTTATTTCGCTGGTGTGTTTGTTGATGCCCTCCCTCCCAAGTTTTGCGATGACCAAAGTATTGTTTGCCGCAACCGGGACGTGTTTTGCTTTGATAAAGGTTTCTGTTTATGCGACGATTGGAATTATTACCAACGATAAAAAGGACCACGCCAGCTTCATGAATTTCATTGAATCATTTTTTATGGTGGGGATCCTTACGGGTTATTTTATTTTCAGCGCATTTGTCAGCGATGCGCAACCCCAATCCACAGCCTGGTTTAAGGTCTATTATCTATTGGCAGGCATCGCCGTCGTTGCTTTCCTCCTCCTGTTCAGCACTTCGCTCGACGAGTCGTCTGTAAAAAATACGGAAGCCAAGCCCCTCGCGCAGGATTTTGTGGAAATGTTCAGACTCGCCATTGCGCCGATCGTTTTAATATTTATTGTCAGTGCGTTCACCTATGTTTTGATTGAACAAAGCATTATGAGTTGGCTGCCGACGTTTAATAGCAAGGTACTCCGTCTTCCGACTACGCTTAGCATCCAGATGGCAAGCATTTTGGCAGCGAGTACAGCGATCGGGCGTTTCACGGCGGGTGTTGTGCTGAGGAAAATACATTGGTATGCTGTTTTGATCGTGTGCTTGTTGTCCGCCGGTATCCTCGTCGTGATCGCTATACCACTGGCGCAAAAGTCAAGCGACCTTCCGGTAACCAGTTGGGCCTCCGCGCCCCTGGGTGCATTTATTTTTCCATTGATTGGATTATTTATTTCGCCCATTTATCCCGCCATCAATTCAGTGATCCTGAGTACACTTCCACCGCGTCAGCACGGGGCCATGTCGGGACTGATTGTTATTTTTTCTGCACTGGGGGGCACCACGGGCTCTATTATTACCGGGCATATTTTTGAAACGTACGGCGGAGAAACGGCTTTCTATTTTTCACTCGTTCCAATCGGCATTTTGATAAGCTGTTTGTTTTTCTTCAACCGCATTCAAAAAAGGTCGGAGGTCGAAATCAGGTTCGTTCCTGCCGGGGGGCATTAAGAAATAATGAAGAAACTCGAGATCTTTGAATTGGGCCCGCTCTTCGAAGAAGTGCAAATGAAATCGCTCTTTCTGGATGGCAAAACGTTTCCGGACTGCGTTCCTAAAAAAGAGTTATCGCAAATCAACCAGGAGTATCAACACGCCAGGGGCCTTCCGGATTTCGACCTTAAGAAATTTATCGATTCCAATTTCGAATTACCCAAGGTCTACTCACACCGTTACGAAAGCGATGCCAATAAGCCGGTGAAGGACCACATTGAAGATCTTTGGACCGTCTTAACGCGCCAGCCCGATCATGAAGGCGGTTCGCTCATTCCTTTGCCGTTTTCATACATTGTTCCGGGGGGCCGGTTTCGCGAGATCTATTATTGGGACAGTTATTTCACCATGCTGGGACTTCAGGTGTCCCGGCGCGTGGACATGATCGCCAATATGGTTGATAATTTTTCTTATCTCATCGATCACATCGGATACATTCCAAACGGCAACCGGACGTACTTCCTGGGCAGGTCCCAGCCTCCGTTTTACTCCCTCATGATCCAGGTCTTGCGGGAAGAAAAGGGCATGGATATTTTAATGAAATACCTGCCTTGGCTCGAAAAAGAATACGCGTTTTGGATGTCGGGTGCGGAAGCGCTGAACGATTCCAACAAGGCGATTCGCCGTGTCGTGCGCATGCCCGACGGTTCAACGATGAACCGGTATTGGGATGAGAACAATACACCCCGGCCCGAAGCTTATAAGGAGGACGTGGAGTTGTCGCACCTATCCAAAACCAAACCCGGGGATTTGTTTCGTCACTTGCGGGCTGCGGCCGAATCGGGGTGGGATTTTAGCGGCCGGTGGTTCAAGGATCCCGGCTCATTTGCCAGCATTCATACAACCGATATTGTTCCAGTCGATTTGAATTGCCTGTTGTTTCATCTGGAAAAAACAATTTCTGAAGCAATGCAACTTGCTCACAATCCGACAGGAGCTAGCCACTATGCGGCGTTGGCGCAAAAACGGAAAGTGGCCATTCAAAAATACTGCTGGAATGAAGTTGATAAATTTTATTTCGACTACGATTTCGTTCTGGGGAAATGTAAGACGCAATTTACGCTGGCGGCTGCGTTTCCGCTTTTCTTTGGGATAGCAGAAGATATTCAAGCCAGGGACGTGGCACAGCATCTTCACGCAAAATTCCTAAAACCAGGCGGGCTGACGACCACTCCCGAAAACACCGGTCAGCAATGGGATGCCCCCAACGGATGGGCGCCCCTTCAGTGGATGGCCTATAAGGGCCTGACGAATTATGGAGTGCACGATCTGGCAAAGCAGATTAAGCAGAACTGGACCAACGCCAACCTGATGGTCTACAAGAAGACCGGGAAGATGACGGAGAAGTATGACGTTTGGAATAAGGATGCGGAAGCCAGTGGGGGGGAGTATCCGAATCAGGATGGATTTGGGTGGACAAATGGGGTGTTCCTGGCGATGCAGAGATAGTTTCCCGCAGATCGCGCAGATTTTCGCAGAGCAACAAAATAAAAAAGGAGCAGATTGCCTGCTCCTTTTTTTTTGCTATTTTTCAACTCAAACCGGAGTTGTCTCGCGTTTCATTTCCTTCATTACTGCATCGATGTCAACGCCCAGCCCTTTCGCGACACCCATTCCGAGGGTGGGATCGGCACGGAACCAATGGCATAGCTGACGGTTGGTGATCAGTTCTTTTTTTGGTCCGCTGATCCCGCTCATGGCTCCAACGATGTTGCTGACGGTGTTGGCCTTGTCCTGGGCATTCATCAGGCGGAACAAGTCTCCGGGCTGCGTATAATGGTCATCGTCGTTCGCGCCGTTGCGATCAAACCAATCCAAGAGGGTATTTTCCAGTTCCATCGGTGGTTCCTTGTACGATGGATCGGCAAAAATTCCATCAAAGCTATTGGGCCAATAGTTGGGCGCGCCCCCGCCATTTCCATCGACCCGCATCTGACCATCGCGCTCGTAGTTGTTTACCATGTAGGGACACTTATTGACCGGGATTTGTTCGTAGTTGGCGCCGAGGCGATGGCGGTGGGCATCGGGATAGGATAGCAGACGTCCTTGCAGCATTTTGTCGGGCGAGTAACTGATGCCATCCACAATATGAGCAGGAGCAAAAGCCGATTGTTCTATTTCTGCGAAATAGTTTTTCGGATTTTCATTCAATTCCGCTACGCCCACATCGATCATCGGATATTCTTTATGCGGCCAAACTTTCGTGAGATCAAATGGATTCCATCGGAAGGTTTTAGCTTGGGCATCGGTCATCACCTGGATCTTTAGATTCCATTTTGGAAAATTTCCTTTTTCAATGGCTTCAAACAAATCCCGTTGGGAGAAGTCGGGATCGATGCCTCGCATATCGCTTGCTTCTTTGCCTTGAAAGTTCTTAATCCCCTGCGCGGTAAGAAAATGGAATTTTACAAACACACGTTCATTCTTCGCATTGATCAGAGAAAACGTGTGACTGCCGAATCCATGCATATGACGATAGCCCACAGGTGTTCCCCGGTCGCTCATTAAAATCAGGACCTGGTGCAGGCTTTCCGGATTTAAGCTCCAGTAATCCCACATCATCGTAGGGCTTTTCAAATTAGTCTGTGGATCCCGTTTTTGGGTATGAATAAAGTCACCGAATTTCTTGGGGTCCTTCAGGAAAAATACCGGTGTGTTGTTTCCTACCAAATCCCAATTGCCATCTTCCGTATAATACTTCATGGCAAAACCACGGGGGTCGCGTTCGGTATCGGCACTACCTTTTTCGCCTCCCACAGTGGAGAAACGAAAGAGTATTCTGGTTTTCTTCCCTATTTTACTGAAGAGCTTTGCCTTCGTGTATTTCGAGATGTCGTGTGTAACGGTAAACGTTCCAAAGGCGCCGCTTCCCTTGGCGTGCACGACCCGCTCGGGGATCCGCTCGCGGTTGAAGTGCGCCATTTTTTCATGCAAAATGTAGTCTTGCAGCAGCAAGGGGCCACGCGGGCCTGCACTCATCGTGTTTTCATTCTCTACGTACGGCCGGCCGGAGGCAGTAGTCAGTTTGTCCTTCTTTTCCTTCCCATTATTCATATTCGTGTGGTTTTGATGATCCTTTTTCAGAGAGGTGCAATATCACCGTGTTTCAGCCAATAAATCAAACTGATATTATCTATCTTTGCATAGATAGAATCTATGAACCTTCAGCAACTCGATTACATCATTGCGGTAGACACGCACCGCCACTTTGCCCGGGCAGCAGAAAAGTCCTTTGTCACACAGCCCACGTTGAGTATGATGATCCAAAAACTGGAGGAGGAGTTGGGCATCCGGATTTTTGACCGCAGCCAGCAGCCAGTAGTTCCTACGCAGGAGGGAGAGGAGATAATAGTACGGGCGCGCCAGATCATGGCCGACGTAGGGTTGCTCAAGGAATTTACGCAAGAGCTCAGGCACGAAGTATCGGGAGAATTGAAATTGGCTGTTATCCCGACACTCGCACCTTATTTGCTGCCCTTGTTCCTAAAATCGTTTGTAGAGAAACATCCCTTGCTGAAAACAACGATTCGCGAACTGGTCACCAACGACATCATCGCGGCCCTGAAAAACGGAGACATTGACATCGGACTGCTCGCAACACCTCTTAACGACCCCAGGTTGGAAGAACACCCCGTTTTTTACGAAGAATTTTTTGCCTATGCCGCTGCCGAAGAAAAAGTTTCGAGAAAGAAGTTCCTTCTTCCCAAAGACATTGACCTCAGCAAACTCTGGTTGTTGGAAGAAGGCCACTGCCTTCGCAACCAGGTCTTCAATCTTTGTGAATTGAAGAAAAAAGATTTTGAAAGCGACCGGTTGCACTATGAAGCGGGAAGCCTGGAGACACTCAAGAACCTCGTAGACCATCACAACGGGATTACCATTCTTCCATTTTTAGCGACCCTGGACCTCACGAAAAAACAAAGAGCCAAGATCCGCGAGTTTGCCCCTCCCAAGCCCGTGCGCGAAGTCAGCCTGGTCGTGAACAAGAATTTTCACCGTACCCGCTTGCTTCAGGCGCTCAGAACGGAAATTGAGAATCAACTGCCTGTGTCTATTGGGAAAATGCAGGAAAAGAGGGTGATGGAGATTTAATTAAACGGGAGCAGATTTCTCTACTCCCGTCACGATGATGTCAGTTTATTCCCCTTGCTTCACTTTGTGAACTTCATCGGGAACAAGTCCGTGCGCCTCGGTATGTGTTTTGATGATAGCTTGAGGATCATGTGCTTCTGACAGACACACGACCACCCCTGATTTTTCGTCGACCCAATAATTAATAAAATTGACATCGTACTTCTTCTGCACGGCCAGGTCTTTCGCGTGCGCGTCAGCCACGGCCTGCGCTGTCACTTTTCCGGCGCCCAAATGATGAACGTCAAAATACAAGTTCTGGGCGTTGCCTATGTTTGCCTCCGGACCATCGGTTACCGGGCTGACGAGATCGGGAACCAATCCGTGCGCCTCTTTATGCGTCCGATAGACAGAGGCCGAATCTTCTGCCTCTGCAAGGCAGTAGACTTTGCCCTTCGTTTCGTCAACCCAGTACTTGATAAAGCTGACGTCATACTTGCCTTGTGTAGCAAGGTCCTTTTGATGAGCACCGGCTACTGCTTCGAACGTAACCTTTCCGGGTTCAAGGTTATGAACGTCCATGAAAAGATGTTTTGTTTTAGTTGGTTCCGTAGCGATGGCCGCCGACTGTGATTCCTCTTTGATCGCATTGCTGCAAGCACTTGATAAAACCGTAAAGGCAAGAATAATCCAGCTTGTGTTTTTCATAATGGTATGATTTAGGTTTTTGATTGACACTATCCGTCTTTAATCGACAGACAAAGGATGTATCTATTTCAGTAACGGTCTACCAAAAACTGATCAAATGATAGTACTGTTGGTTCGGGTTTGATTCCAACGTTTCTGCCGTACTATCGGCCTGCAAAAAACTGATCAAATCGTACAACTATTGATTCACGTAAATCCGATTTCACCGCAGAGGCGCGGTGGAAATCTAATGCGGAGATCATCTCTTGTTCAGTCAATTGACGGAAACTCTATGCCTCCTTTGCGCCTCCGTGCCCCGGTGGTGAAAAACGCTTTCGATAGGCATCAAGAGGTTGATGCGATGGCTGTGAATTTTGAAGGAGGGCAGCCGAATTTCCGGGCAAAGCATTTCGCAAAATAGGAGGGGTTGCTGAAGCCTACTTCGAAAGCGATTTCAGAAATATTCCCGGATTTACGCTTGAGCAGCGACCATGCTTTGTCCATTCGTAAGTCCCGGATCAGGTCATTGGGAGCTTTGCCGGTAAGACCCTGGATCTTTCGGTACAGTTGAGGCCGGCTAATGCCCACCTCTCGCCCAAGTCCTTCAATATTGAAATTTTCATCCGAAAGCTGAGCCTCTATGATTCCAAAAAGATTCGTAATAAATGCCTCTTCGTTGGCGCTCAATGATTTCATTACGGGACCTTCCTCACAGAGCTCATGGATCATGGACGAGGCAAGAATCCGATCTTCACCCGCGATATGACCGAGCCTTTTAGCCAGCCTTATGGTTTCTTCAATGAATTCGTTGTTTTCAGTAACCGGTTGACCAGCACTGAGGCCTATCGTGAACGATACCGTGTCTTCTTTACCCCTGGCATTCTTTCTTTGCAAAAGCAATCCGGCCTGTATTTCATTCGCACAGTTGGCAGCCTGCGTCGCCGAGTCAAAAATAGCGACCAGGCTATCATCACCAGTTAATTTTAATACCCTCCCATTGACTTTTGCTATTTCCTGGAGGACTACTTCCCTGGCTTTGTGCGGCACCTTCAGGTAGTCGTAGTTCGTTGAATCCGCTGCCGAGGCCTTACCCCGGAGCGATACAACAAGGACACTTCTATACCCCAGGTCGATCGACCCATTTTCATGATGAACAAGGCCTTGATCAATGCGGCTGTTCTCACCCATGACCAGCGCATAATAGCGGGGATCCACCTCTACCATGGCGCAGGCAACATGCCCATGCGACATCTTGTGAACCGTCTCGCAAGTTAGCTTGTCCGGACCTTCTACCAGGCAAAAAATGCTTCCACCTCCTTCATTCACCCAGAATTGAAGGTACTTTACCCCGTATTTTTTCTGAATCTCTTCGTCCGCGGCGTGCGCTTTTTTTGCATCCTCAAGAGTGATGCCCGGGAACTTGTGAAAATCCATGTATAAGGGCACGGCAAGCTTGTTTATAATAGCATTGTGAAAATAGCATTATTAATCAGACTTAACAATGGTCAATTAGCCAATGTGCCAATGGGTATCGTCAAAACGAAACGATCACTGCAAAACTGCAGTGATCGTTACTTGTGAGTTTCAAATTGGCTAATTACAGTGCCCGGACCTTGATATTCCGGTAATACACCGGCGCACCGTGGTCTTGCAGCGTAATAGAACCGGTCTTGAATTTATTCCAATCAGGATACTTGGTCCATTTGCTCTTTTTATATCGGTCTTTGAAATCCGCACTGCCTTCTTCGAATTCAACGACTTTTTCTCCGTTCAGCCATTGTTCCACATGACCATTGTTGTAAATCAGTCGTGCTGTATTCCATTCGCCGACAGGCATCACCTTTTTGGTATCGAGGGGAGCGGCGTACATATCGTAGTTGCTGCCGACTTTCTGTGCGTCATGCAGTTTATCCCCTTTCCAGCCGGCGTCATCCATTACCTGGTATTCCGGTCCCGTTTCAAAGTCGTGTTTGTATTTTGGATCCTCAATCACATGATAGAGAATACCGCTGTTCCCTCCCTCGGAAATCTTCCACTCCAGGGTCAGTTCGAAGTTGCCGAATTGTTTTGTTGTGGTTAATGAACCTCCCACGTTGGCCGTGCCTTCTGTCAGCCCTTTCCCGTCACAGATGATCACTCCGTCCTTAATGCTCCACAATGGTCCGATGGTGTCGGCATTGTACCGCTTCCATCCGGTGAATGTACTGCCATCGAATAGCAACTCCCAGCCGGATGCTTTCTCCTCATCGGTCAGGGTGTTGCTGGTCGGTGCAGGTGGTGGTGTCGTCGCAGTGGACTCCTGCTGCGAGCCGGATTTTTGACATGAGAAAAGCAAAACTGTTGCAAGGGATGCAACCCAAAAGGAATAAAGATATTTTTTCACAGGTGTAGTTATTTTGATGAGGTACTAAATTAATATGGAAATGGCTGGATTCAAAGCCTAATTATTCTGATTGGGATGACCTGATCGCCGTGGGGCATCTCAAATAAGAAAGCCGGCTAAAATGGTTGGATTTCCGGCCGGCTTTCAAAACAAAAGAAATTACTTCTTGCCTTTCTTATCTTTTGGAGGGCCCGAAGGAATCACGCCGAGGTCTTTCAGCAACTTAAGATGATCATAGACACCCCAGTGTTCAACCATTTTCAAATCAGGGCCAAACCGTATTACATCTGCAAAGTCGTAAGACCAGGCTTTGTTCGTCGCGGGCATTCCCATCATCGGACCCGTGTTGGTTCCGGACATGGTACCATAGGCCATCAGCATATCACCCTCAACGATCATTTTTTTGATTTCGGATTTAAAACCGGTCTCTCCCTCGCGGACCATATCAATCATTTTTTTCAGGCCGGCAGGTCCTTTTGGAAGGTGCATGGTGGTGTCTTCCGCATGGTCGATTCCGTCCTCTGCCAAGAGTGTATCAATAGCAGCGGTGTTGCCGGTGTTAAAGCAATCATTTACCGCCGTGAATCGCGCCTTCATAGCCGGGCCGTTATCCACCACTACAGGGCTTTCCTTCGGTTTTGGAGTGCAGGCGGTCAGAAATCCGGCGGCCAGCGCCAGGTAAACAAGTTTTTTCATATAGGATGGGTTTAGTTTTGAGGATACGAACTTACCCTTTTACCATAAGGATTTCAAGCCTTGACGCGCCCAACCGTCGAGAATAATTACCCCTAAAAGGCACTTTCCCAGGCCTTCCGGCCCGAGCGGCGCTTAAACCGATTTTAACTCACGGTATCACAAACTTGAACTCAGGTAAATAGTTATAACCTTATCCTGGGAATGAGTTGAGAAATTAGGATCGGCAAAATGGTAATGGTTAGAACGGTTTTTTGTTAATTTTAGCAAGGCAATTCACTTACCCCAACGTATATGAAACCATTTGAATCTACCGTCGAAGAAACCATTATTCGGAAGATTGATCGCCGGACTTTTCTGAAGGCCAGCGGCATGAGCGCCACGGGAATTGTTTTAGGTATGCAATTCGGGTGCTCTCTCGCTGAGGATAAGACACCCTTTTCTCCCAATGTCTTTCTCACCGTCAACGGCGACGGATCGGTTGTGGTCCTCGCCCACCGGTCGGAAATGGGTACCGGCATCCGAACCGGACTGCCGCTGGTCGTAGCCGATGAACTCGAAGCCGATTGGAAACAGGTGACCGTGGTTCAGGCAATAGGGGACGAGTCTGTCTATGGCAATCAAAATACGGACGGTTCCTTCTCCATGCGAATGTTCTTCCTGCCCATGCGAAAAGCGGGGGCCATCGCAAGGATGATGCTAGAGCAGGCAGCTGCCAACCAATGGGGTGTGCCGGTCAGTGAGTGCAAAGCCTTGAATCATGAGATCGTTCATGAGGCCAGTGGTAGGAAATTGCCGTTTGGCAAACTGACTGCAGCTGCCTCCAAATTAGTGCCACCAAAAGAAGAGACAATCGTTCTCAAGAAGAAATCGGATTGGAAGTACATTGGGAAATCGACCAGTATTGTCGATATCAACAATATTGTCAGTGGAAAAACTACCTATGGGCAAGATGTGAACTTACCGGGCATTAAATACGCGACCGTCCTCCGTTGTCCGGTCGCAGGCGGGAAGGTGAAGAGTTTCAAATCCGATAAGGCGCAGCAGATTCCAGGCGTAATAAAAATTCTTGAAATTGCCTCCCCCGGATTTCCGGCCGATTTTACAACTCCATTGGGCGGGATTGTGGTCGTAGCAGACAATACATGGACAGCCATTCAGGCCAGGAAGGCGTTGGAAGTAGAATGGGATTTTGGTCCCAACGCCGGTTACAATTCGAAAGACTATTTCAAGGATATGGAAACCAAGGTAAAGCGGAAGGGTCACGTGAGGAGGAAGCAGGGTTCGATAGAAACTGCCATGAACAGCGCCAGCCATATAATTGAATCTACGTATACTATTCCCCATCTGGCGCATGCTTCTATGGAGACCCCGAATGCGGTAGCCCATTTTACGGAGGGCAAATGTGAAGTTTGGGCTCCGACGCAGCATCCTCAATGGGCGAAGGATAGTATTGCCACGGCATTGAAAATAGAGAAACCCAATGTTACGGTCCACGTTACCCTTTTGGGTGGTGCCTTTGGCAGGAAATCAAAACCGGATTATGTGGTAGAAGCTGCCCTCGTTTCAAAAATGAGCGGGCTCCCGATCAAGTTGATCTGGACACGGGAGGACGACATACAACATGATTTTTTTCATGCTTGCAGTGTTCAGTATATTAAGGTGGCTTTTGATAAACAAAAGAAAGTCACGGGCTGGAATCACCGAAGTGTATTTCCTCCCATTGGTGGAACAGCCAATGCCAAGGAAACAGAACCCAGTGCAGGCGAACTGCAACTGGGAATGGTTGATTTTCCCTACGACATACCAGCGATCTCCTGCGAATCGCATGAAGCACATGCTAAAACGCGAATTGGTTGGCTCCGGTCGGTGAGCAACATCCAGCATGCGTTCGCTATTGGCAGTATGCTCGATGAAATTGCCTCTTACCGCAAAGTCGATCCGGTGGCCAACCTGCTTGAATTGCTGGGACCGGACCGGGATATTCCTTTCAATAAGTTGATGGAAGGATTTGAAAACTATGGTGAGCCGATCGAGCAGTTTCCCTGGAATACCAGGCGGTTGAAGAATGTTATCCAATTGGCGGCGGAAAAGTCAGGATGGGGCAAGTCGTTGCCAAAAGGCCAGGGCATGGGCATTTGTGCCCACCGGAGTTTCCTCACGTACGTAGCCTGTGTCGTGCACGTCGCAGTCGACCCTGCTGGAAAGATAACGATGCCTGACGTTCACTACGCCGTGGATTGTGGTATAGTTGTCAACACGAATTCCGTCATCAACCAATTTGAAGGAGGAGCCGTCTTTGCTTCCAGTGCCGCGCTGAAAGGCGGTATCACATTCAAAGACGGTCATCCGGAACAGAGCAACTTCGATACCTATCTGGTGGCGCGGATGAACGATGCCCCGGATCAGATATTCGTTCATCTCGTGGACAGCGAGGAGAAACCAACGGGAGTGGGCGAACCACCCGTTCCGCCGTTTGCTCCGGCTTTGGCTAATGCTCTTTTTGCGGCAACCGGGAAGAGGTATAGGGATCTTCCAATTAAACTAATTTAAGATTTAAAATTTCAGGTTGGTGTGGAGTCGTGGAGGGGATACTCCTTCACTTCATTATTCGTCATTCTGCATTCATTATTCAAAATTCGAATTCTGAATAATGAATGTAGAATAATGAATAATGAGGTTGGTCTAAAAGGCGTAAGTAAGACTCACCGTTGCGATAATCGGAAACCCTACCCTGTGCTCACCCGATTTAATAAGTTTCCCACCGTGGAGAACAGTAAACACTTCCGGGTGAAAGGTGAGCCTCTTTGAAACCGGAATGGAAACACCGCCTTGCAGCGAAGTAAATACTTCGAAGGGCAGTTCACCTTCTTCTCTGACTTCACTTTCAGGATGAGGATTGCCCAAATTGCTAAACCATCTTTTCATACCATCGATACAATGGGTTTCCAGTATGCCTACTCCCAAAGCCCAACGAATGCCCTTATTCGTTCTCCATTCGGTATCAACCACTCCCATAGACAACATCCAGGGCATAACGTGGAGGTCTTTTCTGTCAAAAAGGTATTTTCCGTTCCGCTCCGGATAGTAGACACTGAGCATTCTGAATGCCATCCTGAAGGAATTTCTTTGCAGGAGAACAGCATTTAGCTTAATGCCCAATCCCGACAGGTTGCCGGTTGTCCCTCCGACGATGCCAGCGGAGAACTTATTGGAAATGCCGTAGGTAATGTTTCCAAACAAAACGGGCGGAGGCGTCTTGCCGGAGTAGGTTGTTAAAATTCCGGCATTGAATCTCCCCCTTGCAGGGTAGTTTGGATCGTTTTGGTTGAGTCCGACGAAACGACTTTGCTGTGAGAGGGCAACGTGTGCAACGGCGAAAAGAATGAATGTGTTAATTATTTTTTTCATGGCTTGTGTGTTTATGACAAGTCAAAAGTGAGCCGGCCAGCCGTGGAAATGAATCGGGATATCGAATGGCAATGGAGTAAGATTTGCAGATTTTGCAACATTGGGACCTCGGTCAGGAGAAGTTTTCATTTTTTGCAAAAAAACCCCTGGACGGTATGGAAATTACGGTTTTACCAAAGCGAATTCGGCCAGGAAATAAACCCAATCCTGTTTTTGGGAGAATGGCGTCGTCCCACCCTGGGTCTAATAATCAAAATCACGGTGCGTAATTTTTTTGGAAGTTATTTTTTGGTTTACTTGTTTTGTCGCGAAGACCAGGGTTTGTACCCAATGGACGAATGCACTTAACTTCTTTTTTTATGTCAAAACCTTTTTATACATGCCTTTGCCTGGCAGTCGCCGGATGGATAATCTCCTGTAACGAAAAAAGTACCTCGTTTGATAGTGAGGACGGACTGGCCTCCTTTAACCTGGACAGCCTTACGAACCATATCATCTCGTTATCGTCCAATGAGTTTCAGGGGCGCAGGCCCTTTACTTCCGGTGAAACCAGGACCGTTAACTACCTCGCAAATTCATTCGCAAAGCTAGGCCTGGAACCGGGCAACGGCAGCAGCTATTTTCAGGATGTACCCTTGGTGGAAATTACGTCCGCCGGTGACCCGACAATGAAAGTACAAGCGCCGAAAGGTGGTTTTATTTTAAAACGAATAGAGGACTATGTGGTATGGACGGAAAATACGGATTCAACCGTTTCCCTTGTTAATGACGACCTGGTCTTTGCTGGGTTTGGGATTGTGGCGCCGGAGTATCATTGGAACGACTATGCGGGGCTCGATGTGAAAGGAAAAGTGGTGCTGGTGATGGTGAACGATCCAGGATTCGGTTCCGGGGACACCACGTTCTTTAAAGGCAATACCATGACCTATTATGGCCGTTGGACATACAAATTTGAGGAGGCATCCCGGCAGGGAGCAAAAGGATGTTTGATCATTCACAATACGGTCGCCGCTTCTTATCCATTCGATGTAGTAAGAAATTCATGGAGTGGTGCCCAACTTCATCTCGACAACAGGAGTACGCATCCCTATCGCTGTCCGGTAGAAGGATGGCTTACGGGGGCCGCGGCGAAAAAGATGCTTATGGCATCCTCACAGGACACGTCCCTTTTGGCCAAAGCTCATTTGAAAGGATTCAAGGCTGTTCCGTTAGGCCTGAAACTTTCCACGTCCATGAAGGTAAAGGCCGTATTCAATTCATCTAAAAATGTAATCGGTAAAATTACGGGCAGCAAAAGGTCGGACGAATATATTATTTACACGGCGCACTGGGATCACTTTGGCATCGGCAAACCCGACGAAAAGGGCGATTCGATTTATAATGGTGCATTGGACAATGCGACGGGAACAGCTTCGCTGCTGGAACTTGCCCGGGCATTCAACAGCATGAAGAACAAACCGGAGCGCTCGATCTTGTTCCTTTCGGTTACTTCGGAAGAACAAGGCTTGCTGGGTTCAGCCTATTATGCCCAGCATCCTCTTTACCCGATAGAGAAAACAGTTGCTAACATCAATATCGATGGCATTAACAATTTCGGTAAAACAAGGGATATCGAAATAACCGGCGCCGGCCAGTCTGAATTAGAAGACTACCTGAAAAAAGAAGTAGAAAGTAAAGGCCGTTACATCGCTCCGGAAACACACCCGGAAGCCGGGCACTATTTTCGCTCCGATCATTTCAGTTTTGCAAAAGTGGGTGTGCCGGCATTAACGACGGGCAGCGGCATTGACCACGTAGAAAAAGGAAAGGAGTATGGTAGGGAACGGTATGAGGAATACACCGAAAAATATTATCACCGTCCTTCCGATGAATACAATGCAAGTCGATGGAATCTTGAAGGAGGTCTGGAGGATATTGAATTGTTATTTCAGATCGGCAAGAAGCTGGCCGCCGAGACTTCCTGGCCAAAGTGGATGGAAGGTTCGGAGTTCAAGGCTCTTCGGAATCGGTGATCGGCGATCGGACTGTGTATGTTAAGACCAGGTAATTAGGTGCACTCCACCGATTACCGATCACTGATTACCAATTACCTCCACCTGGTATCGATAGCCTTTCGGGGATTGATTCCAACTCCCTTCGACATACTGACAAGGTTTACTGCTTGGCGGCAACCGTGAACATATTTTCACTGATTACCGGCTTCCTCTTACCGCTTGACGGCTTCCTCTTACCGGCTACTACTATTGCCTGATTCCACCTTTGGTATCGATGGGCTTTCGGGGCTTGATTCCAACGTCCTTCGACGGATCGCAATCTTCCTCTGGACGGAATCTGATAGTCACCCGTGGCCCACACGTAGCGGTTGCCTTTGGGTACATATCTCCCCGGCACCCACGTACGGGAAGGAGAGGGAGTTTCCACCATAATTTGGTTGGCAAAGCGGGCGCGTGGCCCCACAGGGTAGGTTTTCATACAAGCCTGAAGTGAACCTGCAGCGGCAGCCAAAAAGATCAGGTTTAGCAATTTGTTTTTCATGAACTGGTTAGTTTAAAAAATGGATAAACAGGTTCGTTATTCTTATCTTATTGGTTGACCTGTCTCCGAATGAGTTGGTAAAACAACCGGGCCACGGATTGGATTCTGTCGACAGGCCAGCGTTCCGGTCGCCAAACAAACGCGAAAGGCCTCCGGTGGGGAACCGGAGGCCATGCCAGGC